>PJUF01000245.1_pt1 | contig 47365 bp, 35 predicted proteins | sample 1512191 | NCBI WGS metagenome assembly PJUF01 (sample SAMN08177673, study PRJNA422409) | Feces metagenome, whole genome shotgun sequencing project. | isolation source: Chicken feces (3) enriched on wood chips | host: Gallus gallus | place: USA: Madison | collected 2015-01-15 | reverse complement strand
TGGATGAGTACATTCACTACTACAACCATGATCGCATCAAGCTGAGACTCAATGGCCTGAGCCCTGTGGAATACAGGGCTCAGGCTGCAGCTTAAAACTGTCCAACTTTTGGGGGGCAGTCCAACCTGTGGGAGCGGGCATGCCCGCGAAAGGGCCGGCACAGGTAAAGCCCCCCTAAAAACAAAAGCCCAATAAATTCAAACCCTTGGCGAACGCTGTGGATTCCCGCTAGCATCCCCCCTGCCATTTGCGCCAATAATAAGTTCAAGCCCGCAGCGCCCAACCATCGAGGCCAGCATGTACATCTATCGTTTGGTCCTGCTTCTGGTCGTGGGGATCTACCTGTTCTCCCCAGCCATCATGGACTGGTGGATCGAACCGACCGGAGCCTGGTACCGCCCCTACCTGCTCTGGCTGATCCTGATCGTCGTCACCTTCATCCTGCAGAGCCAAAGAGATGCCGATGAGCTTTAGCCTGACCCAGATGATCCTGATCAGCGCCGGGTACCTCATGGTGCTGTTCGGCGTGGCCTGGATCAGCGAGCGCGGGCTGATCCCGCGTTCGATCATTCGCCACCCACTCACCTACACCCTGTCGCTGGGCGTCTACGCCAGTGCCTGGGCCTTCTATGGCTCGGTTGGCCTGGCCTACCAGTACGGCTACGGCTTCCTTGCCTGTTACCTGGGGGTGTCTGGCGCATTCCTGCTGGCGCCGGTGCTGCTCTATCCGATCCTCAAGATCACCCGCACCTACCAGCTGTCATCCCTGGCCGACCTGCTGGCCTTCCGCTTCCGCAGTACCTGGGCCGGGGCCTTGACCACCATCATCATGCTGATTGGCGTGCTCCCGTTGCTGGCCCTGCAGATCCAGGCGGTGGCCGACTCGATCAGCATCCTTACCGGTGAACCGGTCAAGGCCCGGGTGGCCTTTGCCTTTTGCACGCTGATCATTCTGTTCACCATCTTCTTCGGCTCGCGGCACATCGCCACGCGCGAAAAGCATGAGGGGTTGGTTTTCGCCATCGCCTTCGAGTCGGTGATCAAGCTGCTGGCCTTGGGCGGTATCGGCCTGTATGCCTTGTATGGCGTATTCGGCGGCCCGCACGAGCTGGAAGTCTGGCTGTTGCAGAACCAGACCGCCCTTGCCGCCCTGCACACCCCCCTGCAGGAAGGCCCATGGCGCACCCTGCTGCTGGTGTTCTTCGCCTCGGCCATCGTCATGCCGCACATGTACCACATGGCCTTTACCGAAAACCTCAACCCGCGCTCGCTGGTCAGCGCCAGCTGGGGCCTGCCGCTGTTCCTGCTGCTGATGAGTCTTGCCGTGCCGCTGGTGCTGTGGGCCGGCCTGCGCCTGGGCGCCAGCACCAACCCCGAGTACTTCACCCTGGGCCTGGGCATCGCCGCCAACAACCAGGCATTGGCACTGCTGGCCTACATTGGCGGCCTGTCGGCAGCCAGCGGCCTGATCATCGTCACCACCCTGGCGCTGTCGGGCATGGCCCTGAACCACTTGGTGCTGCCGCTTTACCAGCCCCCGGCCGAAGGCAACATCTACCGTTGGCTGAAGTGGACCCGCCGTGCATTGATCGTCGCCATCATCACTGCCGGCTTCATGTTCTACCTGAGCCAGAACTACCACCAGAGCCTGGCCAACCTGGGCATCGTCGCCTTCGTCGCCACCTTGCAGTTCCTGCCTGGGGTGCTGTCGGTACTCTACTGGCCAACCGCCAACCGCCGCGGTTTCATCGCCGGGCTGCTGGCCGGCACCCTGGTGTGGATGGTGACCATGCTGCTGCCGCTTCTCGGTAACTTGCAGGGTTTCTACATCCCGCTGCTGGACATGATCTATGTGCTGGACGACACCAGCTGGCACATGGCAGCCATCGCCTCGTTGGCGGCCAACGTGCTGCTGTTCACCCTGATCTCACTGTTCACCAACGCCAGCACCGAAGAGGTCAGCGCGGCCGAAGCCTGTGCCGTGGATAACGTGCGCCGTCCGCAGCGCCGCGAGCTGCACGCCGCCTCGCCGCAGGAATTCGCCACCCAGCTGGCCAAGCCGCTGGGCGCCAAGGCCGCGCAAAAGGAAGTCGAGCAAGCACTGCGCGACCTCTACCTGCCGTTCGACGAACGCCGCCCCTATGCCCTGCGCCGCCTGCGCGACCGCATCGAAGCCAACTTGTCCGGCCTGATGGGGCCGAGCGTGGCCCAGGACATGGTCGAGACTTTCCTGCCGTACAAGTCCGGCAACGAAAACTACGTGACCGAAGACATCCACTTCATCGAAAGCCGCCTGGAAGACTACCACTCGCGCCTGACCGGGCTGGCCGCCGAACTCGATGCCTTGCGCCGCTACCATCGCCAGACCCTGCAGGAATTGCCCATGGGCGTCTGCTCACTGGCCAAGGACCAGGAAATCCTGATGTGGAACAAGGCCATGGAAGAGCTCACCGGCATCGCCGCCAAGCATGTGGTCGGCTCGCGCCTGGTCACCATCGACGAGCCTTGGCGCGGCCTGCTGCAAGGCTTCATCAACGTGCCCGACGAGCACCTGCACAAGCAGCGCCTGGCGCTGGACGGCCAGCCACGCTGGCTGAACCTGCACAAGGCAGCCATTGACGAGCCACTGGCACCCGGTAACAGCGGGCTGGTATTGCTGGTGGAGGACCTTACCGAAACCCAGGCACTGGAAGACAAGCTGGTGCACTCCGAGCGCCTGGCCAGCATCGGCCGCCTGGCCGCCGGCGTGGCCCACGAGATCGGCAACCCGATCACCGGCATCGCCTGCCTGGCGCAAAACCTGCGCGAGGAACGCGAAGGCGATGGTGAAATCATCGAGTTGTCCAGCCAGATCCTTGACCAGACCAAGCGCGTATCGCGCATCGTCCAGTCGCTGATGAGCTTCGCCCATGCTGGCGGCAGCCACCAGAACAGCGAGGAACCGGTGTGCCTGGCCGAAGTGGCACAAGACGCCATCGGTCTGCTGGCGTTGAACCGGCGCAATTTCGAAGTACAGTTCTTCAACCTTTGCGACCCGGACCATTGGGCCGAAGGTGACCCGCAGCGCCTGGCCCAGGTGCTGATCAACCTGCTCTCCAACGCCCGCGATGCCTCGCCGCCCGGTAGCGCCGTGCGCGTGCGCAGCGAGGTTAACGAGCACACCGTCGACCTGATCGTCGAAGACGAAGGCAGCGGGATTCCGAAGAACATCATGGACCGCCTGTTCGAACCCTTCTTCACCACCAAGGACCCGGGCGAAGGAACCGGACTGGGGCTCGCTCTGGTCTATTCCATCGTGGAAGAGCATTATGGGCAAATCACCATCGACAGCCCGGCCGATATCGAACGGCAACGTGGCACCCGGATCCGCGTGACCCTGCCCCGGCATGTCGTAGCGACGTCCCCTGAAATTCGAGACCGTCGAGAGAATTGAATCAATGCCGCACATTCTGATCGTCGAAGACGAAACCATCATCCGCTCGGCCCTGCGTCGCCTACTTGAGCGGAACCAGTACCAGGTCAGCGAGGCCGGCTCGGTGCAGGAAGCCCAGGAACGCTTCAGCATTGCCACTTTCGACCTCATCGTCAGCGACCTGCGCCTGCCAGGCGCGCCCGGCACCGAGCTGATCAAGCTCGGCCAGGGCACCCCGGTGCTGATCATGACCAGTTACGCCAGCCTGCGCTCAGCGGTGGACTCGATGAAAATGGGCGCGGTGGACTACATTGCCAAGCCCTTCGACCATGACGAGATGCTGCAGGCAGTAGCGCGTATTCTGCGTGACCGGCAGAACGCCCCCGCTGCTGCACCGCCTGCCGAGCCACGCGCCAGCAATGGCAAGGCTACAGCGTCCGACAAAGGCAGCGCGGCAACGGCCAATGGCGAGATCGGTATCATCGGCTCGTGCCAGCCCATGCAGGACATGTACAGCAAGATCCGCAAAGTCGCGCCTACCGACTCCAATGTGCTGATCCAGGGCGAGTCCGGCACCGGTAAAGAGTTGGTGGCCCGCGCCCTGCACAACCTGTCTCGCCGGGCCAAGGCACCGATGATCTCGGTGAACTGCGCGGCCATCCCCGAAACGCTGATCGAATCCGAACTGTTCGGCCACGAAAAAGGCGCGTTCACCGGCGCCAGCGCCGGGCGCGCCGGCTTGGTGGAGGCCGCCGATGGCGGTACGCTGTTCCTCGATGAAATTGGCGAACTGCCGCTGGAAGCCCAGGCTCGCCTGCTGCGTGTGCTGCAGGAAGGCGAGATACGCCGGGTAGGTTCGGTGCAGTCGCAAAAGGTCGATGTGCGCCTGATCGCCGCGACCCACCGCGACCTGAAAAACCTGGCCAAGGCCGGCCAGTTCCGTGAAGACTTGTATTACCGACTGCACGTCATCGCCCTGAAGCTGCCGGCCCTGCGCGAGCGTGGCAGCGACGTCAACGAGATCGCCAGCGTCTTCCTCGCCCGCCAAAGTGCTCGCATCGGCCGCGACGACCTGCACTTCTCGGCCGAGGCCGAGCAAGCCATTCGTCACTACAGCTGGCCCGGTAACGTGCGAGAACTGGAAAACGCCGTGGAGCGCGCGGTAATTCTCAGCGAGAGCGCAGAAATTTCCGCCGAGCTGCTGGGCATCGACATCGAGCTCAGCGACCTGGAAGAGGATGACATCCTCGACAATGCCCTGGTGGTGGCCAACGCAGGCAATGCCAGCCACGAGCCGACCGAAGACCTGTCGCTGGAAGACTACTTCCAGCACTTCGTGCTTGAGCACCAGGACCACATGACCGAGACCGAACTGGCACGCAAGCTCGGCGTCAGCCGCAAGTGCCTGTGGGAACGCCGCCAACGCCTGGGCATACCACGGCGCAAGAGCAACGCTACCAGCGAATAACCGACCTGCGCACCGTACGCCGTAGCCTATGCGGCGTCGGTGAGATCGAGCGCCGACCGCGCGGCGCTTCGCGGCTAAAGCCGCGCCTACATTTGTTCCGGGCCAGTCCCTCCTGTGCCACGCACGCGCGACCGCCTTGTTGTACGACGCAATCTCGAGCCATGCGCCAAGGCGTTCGCGCTCAAATCCCACAGAAAAAATTAGCCCGAACACATGTAGGCGCGGCTTTAGCCGCGAAGCGCCGCGCGGGCGGCGCTCAGCCTCACAGGCGCTGAACGTGTCACGGCGAACACCCCAGGTAACACCTCACCTCCCGTAAAAATCTGTTACCCAACCTTTCCGCCGTAACAGTTCCCGAGGCGTACGGTAACGAAATCCCGACATTTTCGACCTATCGAAAATCGTCGAACCCTCTCAACCCATTGATTTTACTGAGTTTCCAAAAGTTGGCACGGCACCTGCTATATGCTTAGTACAAAAACAATAACAAGCACTGAAATCTAAAATAAGAACAAGACGAAACGGCTCACGCACAATAAAAACAAGATGGCGGAGGCGCAGCTAACTGATTCTTTTGGAGAGGATGCGTGTTTGGGGCTTGCCCCACAACCAGGCAGAGAACAACAAAAACTGCACTAAAAGCAGCGCCTGAACTGGTTGGATCAACAGATCAACGTGTCATCAGCGGCCAAAGCAATCCGTTTGCTCTTTACCCCCGGTTTGGGGGTCGTCCACAAGCTTCGAGATTTGTGGACAGGGCACTCAACAAAAACAAGAAGCCCAGCAAAAAAACAATAAGAGCACGCAACGACTTCTTGGGGAGCTTAGGCTCCCCTTGTCGTTTCTACCCTTCTGGCAGGCATCCTGCTACCCGCCTACACCATTCCCCGAGTAAATGCTAGAATCCCCGCCCATCATGCGGCCATTCTCCTATTCTTGGCCGAACATTCCTTCACACAGTGCATCCCATGCTGAAGAAGCTGTTCCAGTCTTTCCGCCCGCCCGTACCGGGCCCGCACCACAGGCGCACCACGCCCGAGGTGATCAACAAGAGCCAGCACTCGCTGCAGCGCCACCAGTTCAGCCGTCATGCGGTGAACATCGTGGAGCGCCTGCAAAGCGCCGGCTACCAGGCTTACCTGGTCGGTGGCTGTGTCCGCGACCTGATGCTGGGCATCACGCCGAAGGACTTCGACGTCGCCACCAGCGCCACCCCCGAACAGGTCCGTGCCGAGTTCCGCAACGCCCGCATCATTGGTCGTCGCTTCAAATTGGTCCATGTGCATTTCGGCCGTGAGATCATTGAAGTCGCCACCTTCCGCGCCCACCACTCCGAGGACGACCAGGGCGATGCCCACCGTTCGTCGCATAACGCCAGTGGCCGCATTCTGCGAGACAACGTGTACGGCACCCTGGAAGAGGACGCGCAACGCCGCGACTTCACCATCAACGCCCTGTACTACGATCCGGTCAGCGAGCGCATTCTCGATTACGCCAACGGTGTGCACGACGTGCGCAATCGCCTGCTGCGGCTGATCGGGGACCCGACCCACCGCTACCAGGAAGACCCGGTGCGCATGCTGCGCGCGGTGCGCTTTGCTGCCAAGCTCGACTTTGGCATCGAAAAGCACACCTACCTGCCGATTCGCGGCCTGGCCCCGATGCTGCGCGAAATTCCACCCGCGCGCCTGTTCGAGGAATGCCTCAAGCTGTTCCTCAGCGGCCAAGGTGCCATCGCCTTCGAAATGCTGGTTGACCTGGAGTTATTCGAACCGCTGTTCCCGGCCAGTGCCCACGCGCTGGATGAGCGGCCAACCTACACCCACACGCTCATCAGCCAGGCACTGAACAACACCGACCTGCGCGTGAAGCAGGGCAAGCCGGTGACGCCAGCCTTCCTGTTTGCTGCTCTGCTCTGGCCAGCTCTGCCGGCCCGTGTGCTGCACCTGCAGAACCAGGGCGTGCCGCCGATCCCGGCCATGAACGGTGCAGCCCACGACCTGATCGCCGAGCAGTGCGCGCGCATTGCCATCCCCAAGCGTTTCACCCTGCCGATCCGCGAGATCTGGGACATGCAGGAGCGCCTGCCGCGCCGCAGCGGCAAGCGCGCCGACATGCTGCTGGACAACCCGCGTTTCCGCGCCGGTTACGACTTCCTGCTGCTGCGTGAAAGCGCCGGGGAAGAAACCGACGACCTGGGCCAGTGGTGGACCGATTACCAGGAGGCAAACGACAGCGAGCGCCGCGAGATGATCCGCGAGCTTGGTAGCCGTGACGAAAGTGCCGGCCCGCGCAAGCGCAAGCGCAGCGGCAGCAAACGCAAGCGCAGTGGCGACGAGGCGTTCGAGTGACCATTCGCGCCTACGTAGGTCTGGGCAGCAATCTGGACGCACCTGCCGAGCAGTTGCGTAGCGCCTTGCAGGCGCTGGACCAGGTCGAAGCCACGCGCCTGGTAGCCGCCTCGGCCCTGTACACCAGTGATTCGCTGCTGCCCGGCCAACCGCGCTACACCAACGCTGTCGCCGCCCTGGACACCGCCCTGGCGCCACTGGCATTGCTCGATGCGCTGCAGGCCATCGAAAACGACCAGGGCCGCGTGCGCAAGGAGCGCTGGGGCCCACGTACGCTGGACCTGGACATCTTGCTGTTCGGTGACCAGGTGCTCGACCAGCCACGCCTGAAAGTGCCGCATTACCACATGCATGCCCGCCCCTTCGTGCTGTATCCGTTGGCCGAACTGGTACCGGGTGATTTCCGCCTGGCCGATGGTCGCGCCCTCGCGCAACTGCTCGACGAATGCCCGTTCGTCGGCCTGGAACGCCTGTAGACCGGGCGTTTCAGCCTGCATTGCCACCTCGGTAACGCCAGTAACACCCTGATCGTAACAATGCGGTAACAGGGTGATTGACTTCCCCCACCTCGCTCACGACTATAGGCGTCCCGTGTGGCACCAAAGTGCCGCATACCCGTATTTAGGCCCGGACGGACCTGTGCCCGAACATCACGCGCGATGATGTGCCGCTCCGGAAGATGACTACACGCGTTGAATGCAGTCGTTTTTTACAGCGCCTGAACGAGGAATTTCCTACATGCCTGAAGTAACCCTTACCACCCTTAACGGCCTCAAGGCCAAGGGTGAAAAAATCACCATGCTGACCTGCTACGACGCGACCTTCGCCAAGGCCGCCAGCCAGGCCGGCGTTGAAGTGTTGCTGGTGGGCGACTCGCTGGGGATGGTCCTGCAGGGCCACGACAGCACCTTGCCGGTCACCACGGCGGAGATGGCCTACCACACCGCCAGCGTCAAACGCGGCAACGACGGCGCGCTGATCCTCACCGACCTGCCGTTCATGGCCCACGCCACGCCGGAGCAGGCCTTTGCCAACAGCGCCACGCTGATGCAGGCCGGCGCCCACATGGTCAAGATCGAAGGCGCAGCCTGGCTGGCCGAAACCATCCGCTTGCTGGCCGAGCGTGGTGTGCCAGTGTGCGCACACATGGGCCTGACCCCGCAAACCGTCAACGTGCTGGGCGGCTACAAAGTGCAGGGCCGCCAGGAGGCCCAGGCCCGGCAGATGCGCGCCGACGCCATTGCCCTGGAACAGGCCGGTGCGGCCATGCTGCTGCTCGAGTGCGTACCCAGCGAGCTGGCAGCGGAAATCACCAATGCCGTTGGCATCCCGGTAATCGGCATTGGCGCCGGCAGCGCCACCGATGGCCAGGTACTGGTACTGCACGATATGCTCGGCCTGTCGCTGAGCGGCCGGGTACCGAAGTTCGTGAAGAACTTCATGCAGGGCCAACCGGATATCCATAGCGCCCTCGTCGCTTACGTTGAGGCGGTCAAGCAAGTCAGTTTCCCAGGCAGCGAACACGGGTTCAGTGCATGAATACAGTCAAGACCGTCCGCGAACTGCGCGCGGCAGTGGCCCGCGCGCGCGGTGAGGGCAAACGCATCGGTTTCGTGCCGACCATGGGCAACCTGCACAGCGGCCATGCAGCCTTGGTGACCAAGGCTGCCCAGCGTGCCGACTTCGTGGTCGCCAGTGTCTTCGTCAACCCGCTGCAGTTCGGCGCCAACGAAGACCTCGACAAATACCCACGCACCCTGGCAGCCGACCAGGAGCGCCTGGTGCAGGCCGGCTGCAACCTGCTGTTCGCGCCCACCGTGGAAGAGATGTACCCCGACGGCATGAGCGTGCAGACACGCGTCAGCGTGCCCCAGCTTTCCGAAGGCCTGTGCGGCGCCAGCCGGCCTGGGCATTTCGAGGGCGTGGCCACCGTGGTCAACAAGCTCTTCAACATGGTCCAGCCAGACCTTGCCGTGTTCGGCGAAAAGGACTATCAGCAGTTGGCGGTGATCCGCGCCATGGTGCGCGACCTGAACATGCCGATCCAGATCATCGGCGAACCCACCGTGCGTGCCGAAGACGGCTTGGCGCTGTCGTCGCGCAATGGCTACCTCACGCCAGAGCAGCGTACTGTTGCGCCAGCGCTGTACCGCACACTGCAGCACATTGCAGCGGGCATCGGCCGTGGACAGCGGGATTTTGCCGCGCTGGTCGCTGAAGGCCAGGCGCAACTGAGCGCAGCGGGTTTCCGCCCGGATTACCTGGAAGTACGCCATGCCGTAAGCTTGCGCCCGGCAATGATCGATGATCGAGACCTGGTGGTGATTGCGGCGGCTTACCTGGGTAACACACGGTTGATCGACAACCTCTACCTGCATTTGGAAGAGAAGACCGCATAACGGTCCTGGGCTGCCTTACAGCCCATTCGCGGGCAAGCCCGCTCCTGCACGTTTACCTGTAGGGGCGGGCTTGCTTGCAATGCCCCACCAAAATCCCCCTGCCATACCCATTCCCAGCACGTGGCCTTTGCCTATAATGGTGCCAGCCTGAACCCGGCAACGACTGCCGTGTCCAAGCCCTCACCACGCACCAAGGGAACCCCGCGCAATGGCGTATTACCGTACACCCCACGATGTGACGGCCCTGCCCGCCTGGCAGGCGCTTCAGAAACACCGCGACGCCATGCAAAGCTTTAGCATGCGCGAAGCCTTCGCCGCCGATGCCAAGCGCTTCGACCAGTTTTCCCTTAGCGCTTGCGGCCTGTTCCTCGACTACTCAAAAAACCTGATCACCGAGCAAAGCCGCGACCTGCTGGTCAGCCTGGCCAATGAAGTGGGCCTGCAAGACGCCATCAAGTCGATGTTCAGCGGTGAGATCATCAACGCCTCCGAAGGCCGCCCGGTGCTTCACACCGCCTTGCGCCGGCCCGTAGGTGACAAACTCAGCGTCAACGGCGTGAACGTCATGCCGGAAGTGCACAAGGTGCTCAACCAGATTACCGAACTGGTCGGCCGCATTCACGATGGCCTGTGGCGCGGCTACAGCGAAAAGCCGATCACCGACGTTGTCAACATTGGTATTGGCGGTTCGTTCCTGGGCCCCGAGCTGGTGTCCGAAGCGCTGCTACCCTATGCCCAGCGCGGCGTGCGCTGCCACTACCTGGCCAATATCGACGGCAGCGAGTTCCACGAGCTGTCGGCCAACCTGCGCGCCGAAACCACCCTGTTCATCGTCTCGTCGAAGTCGTTCAACACCCTCGAGACGCTGAAAAACGCCATGGCCGCGCGTACCTGGTACCTGGCCCAAGGCGGCTCGGAAGCCGAGCTGTACCGCCATTTCATTGCAGTTTCCAGCAACAAGGCCGCTGCTGTAGCGTTCGGTATCCGCGAAGAAAACATCTTCCCGATGTGGGACTGGGTGGGCGGGCGCTACTCGCTGTGGTCGGCCATCGGCCTGCCGATCGCCCTGGCCATCGGCACTGCCAACTTCAAGGAACTGCTGTCCGGCGCCTACACCATGGACCAGCACTTCCAGACCGCACCGTTCGACAAGAACATGCCGGTGCTACTGGCCTTGCTGGGCGTGTGGTATGGCAACTTCTGGGACGCGAACAGCCACGCGATCCTGCCGTACGACCACTACCTGCGCAACATCACCAAGCACTTGCAGCAGCTGGACATGGAATCCAACGGCAAGAGCGTATTGCAAGACGGTACCCCGGTGAAGACCGACACCGGGCCGGTAATCTGGGGCGGCGTGGGCTGCAACGGCCAGCATGCCTACCACCAGTTGCTGCACCAGGGCACCCAGTTGATTCCGGCCGACTTCATCGTGCCGGTGGTGAGCTTCAACCCGGTGGCCGACCACCACCAGTGGCTGTACGCCAATTGCCTGTCGCAGAGCCAGGCGCTGATGCTGGGCAAAACCCGCGAGGAAGCCGAAGCCGAATTGCGCGCTAAAGGCCTCAACGAAGCGGACATCGAAAAGCTGGCCCCGCACAAAGTAATCCCGGGTAACCGCCCGAGCAACACGTTGGTGGTCGAGCGCATCAGCCCGCGCCGCCTGGGCGCGTTGGTGGCGATGTACGAGCACAAGGTGTTTGTACAGAGCGTTATCTGGGGTATCAACGCCTTCGACCAGTGGGGCGTCGAGCTGGGCAAGGAGCTGGGCAAGGGCGTTTACCAGCGCTTGGTCGGTAGCCTGGAAGACAGCGCCGAAGACGGTTCCACCCAAGGCCTGATCAACTACTTCCGCGGCCGTCACCGCGGTTGATCCGAAGCTTGTGGCGGCCTCTTCGCGGGTAAACCCGCTCCTACGAGGCAACGCGTTACTTCGTAGGAGCGGGTTTACCCGCGAAGAGGCCGCCACAGGTTGAACACCGCTCCCAGCTACACTGTCCTATCGAATAGCCGTTGCAGTCCATCGCCCCTTACAAGAGCAGGACCACCCGCCATGTTCGATATCCGCAAATACCCCCAGGCCCTGGCCGTCAGCCAGTCCGCCGCCCTCACCCCCGAAGACTACCGCCGCCTCTACCGCCAGTCGGTCGAAGACCCAGACACCTTCTGGGCCGAACAGGCCAAACGTCTGGACTGGATCAAGCCTTGGTCAAGCGTGCAGCAATGCGACCTGCATACCGGCAAGGCCCGCTGGTTCGACGGTGCGCAACTCAACGTCAGCTACAACTGCATCGACCGTCATCTGGCCCAGCGCGGCGAGCAAACGGCCCTGCTGTGGGAAGGCGACGATCCCAAGGACTCCAAGGCCATCACCTACCGCGAACTGCACCGTCAGGTCTGCCGCCTGGCCAATGCAATGAAAGCGCGCGGTGTGAAGAAAGGCGACCGGGTGTGCATCTACATGCCAATGATTCCCGAGGCCGCCTTCGCCATGCTCGCCTGCACCCGCATCGGCGCCATCCACTCGGTAGTGTTCGGCGGTTTCTCCCCCGATGCCTTGCGAGACCGTATTCTCGATGCCGACTGCCGCACCGTGATCACCGCCGATGAAGGCGTGCGTGGCGGCAAACGCATCCCGCTGAAACAGAACGTCGACAAGGCCCTGGCCAGCTGCCCTGCGGTCAGTAGCGTATTGGTGGTGCGTCGCACTGGCGGCGATGTTGCGTGGACCGAGGGCCGCGACCTCTGGTATCACGAAGCGACGAAGGATGCCGGCGACGACTGCCCCCCAGAACCGATGGAGGCCGAAGACCCGCTGTTCATCCTCTACACCTCCGGCAGCACCGGCAAACCCAAAGGGGTGCTGCATACCACCGGCGGCTACCTGCTGCAGGCAACGATGACCTTCAAGGTGGTGTTCGATTATCGTGACGGCGAGGTGTTCTGGTGCACCGCCGATGTCGGCTGGGTGACTGGCCACAGCTACATCGTCTACGGCCCGCTGGCCAATGGCGCAATCTCGCTGATGTTCGAAGGCGTGCCCAACTACCCGGATACCTCGCGCTTCTGGCAGGTGGTGGACAAACACCAGGTGAACATCTTCTACACCGCCCCGACCGCCCTGCGCGCACTGATGCGCGAGGGCTCTGCGCCACTGCAGGGCACCTCACGTAAAAGCCTGCGCCTGCTGGGCAGCGTCGGCGAGCCGATCAACCCGGAAGCCTGGGAATGGTATTTCGAGGAGGTCGGGCAGAAGCGCTGCCCGATTGTGGATACCTGGTGGCAGACCGAAACCGGCGGCATCATGCTCACCCCGCTGCCCGGCACGCAGTCACTCAAACCCGGCTGCGCTACCCAGCCAATGTTCGGCGTGCAGCCGGTGCTACTGGACGAAAAAGGCAAACTGATCGAAGGCCCCGGCGCCGGCGTGCTGGCGATCAAAGCCAGCTGGCCGGGGCAGATCCGCAGTGTCTACGGCGACCACCAGCGGATGGTCGACACCTACTTCAAGCCCTTGCCCGGCTACTACTTCACTGGCGACGGTGCCCGCCGCGATGCCGATGGCGACTACTGGATCACCGGGCGCATCGACGATGTGATCAACGTGTCCGGGCACCGCATCGGCACCGCTGAAGTGGAAAGCGCACTTGTGCTGCATGACAGCGTGGCCGAAGCCGCGGTGGTCGGGTACCCCCACGACCTCAAGGGCCAAGGCGTCTACGCCTTCGTCACGACCATGAATGGCGTGACACCAGATGACACGCTAAAAGCCGAGCTGCTGGCCCTGGTCAGCAAGGAAATCGGCAGCTTCGCCAAGCCTGAGCTGATTCAGTGGGCGCCAGCGCTACCCAAGACGCGCTCAGGCAAGATCATGCGGCGTATACTGCGCAAAATCGCCTGCAATGAGCTGGAAAACCTGGGCGATACCTCGACCCTGGCCGATCCAAGCGTGGTACAGGGCCTGATCGACAAACGCCTCAACCAGTAACCGGCGGCCGCAAATCTGGCCGCCCTATACAGCAGGTCGCCATGGAAGCCCTTCGTCGCCGTATCGAAACCCAGGTCATGAGCCTCACTGGGCTGGCCCTCGGCCAGCTCGACCTGGAATCGCCCAAGGGCGACCCCGGCCTGTTCGGCCCGCACAGTATTAGCTGGCGGGTACATGGCGACTTCCCGAGCATGCTGGTCGGTGGCATCAGCGCGCTGATGCTGCAGTTGTTGCATCCCCTGGCCTTGGCCGGTGTGTGGGACCACTCCAATTTTCGTGAAGACCTGCTCGGCCGCTTGCGCCGCACCAGCCAGTTCATTTCCGGCACCACCTTCGGCGCCACTGGCGATGCCGAGTGGCTGATCGACAAAGTGCGCACCATTCACCTGCAGGTCACCGGCACTGCACCGGATGGCCGCCCTTATGCGGCCAGCGACCCGGATCTGTTGACCTGGGTGCATGTAGCGGAGGTCAGCCGTTTCCTCGCCGCCCACCTGCGTTACCGCAACCCACACCTGCCACGCGCCGAGCAGGATGCCTATTACAACGAAATCGCCCTGATCGCCGAGCGCCTTGGTGCCCGTGACGTGCCGCGCTCGTGCCAGCAAGTTGAAGACTATCTGCAACACATACGCCCGCAGCTGCACTGTGATGCGCGCAGCCATGAGGTCATGCGAATCCTGCTCGACGCCCCTGCCCCCAGCCGCTTGGCACAGCCGGTTGGCAAACTGATGCTGCACGCGGGTATCGACTTGCTGCCCGGCTGGGCCCAGGCACTGCTCGGCCTGCAGCACGGGCCCCTGCAGCAGCGCCTGATCCGCCTGGGCCTGCGCCGCACCGCGCCGGTACTGCGCTGGGCAATGCGCGACGGCTCGGCACACCGGGCCAAACGGCGCATGGGCATTGATTGAGCGAAAAGGGTGGCCCCTGCGGAACTGATTTAACGTGCCATACTCCAAGCACTCCTGCTTAGACAGACGAAGCGACACATGTACAAAGGATTGACTCGCGCCGCTGGCGCAATCGTGGCCTTGGTAGCCCTGTATAGCCTGCTCGGCTTTCTCATTCTTCCCGGTGTCGCACTGCGCATCGCCAACCAGCAGTTGGCCCAATACGCCACCGTGCCGGCCCACCTCGAACGGATCGAACTCAACCCATTCAGCCTCGAGCTGACGCTGTGGGGCCTGCAGATCGGCGAGCCGGGCAAGGAGCAGGTCGGTTTTGAGCGTCTTTACGCTAACGCCTCGCTCGACAGCCTGTGGACAAACGCCCTGCATCTGGAAGCGGTGGAGCTCGACAAACCGCGCAACGAAGTGCTGTTCGCCAAGGACGGTACCCTCAACCTGACCGGGTTGTTCAAACTACCGGCCAGCGAAGCCAAACCCGAAGAGCCGCCCAGCGACCCGTTCCCGCTGCGTATTGGCAGCATCAAGCTCGTCGACGGCTACCTGCACTTCGAGGACCTGCGGCCCAGCGAGCCGATCGAGTTCCTCTACGACAACATGAATCTGGAGCTGAAAAACCTCAGCACCCTGCCCAACGACAACGCCGACATGACCTTAGTGGCCAGCGGCCCCAATGGCGGACGCATCGACTGGAAGGGCACGCTGAGCCTGTCGCCGATCGCCTCCGAAGGCACACTGAAGGTCACTGACGGCAAGATGAAGCTGTTCTGGCCCTACGTGCGCGATGCCGTGCCACTGGTGCTGGAAGACGGCGTGGTAAGCCTCGATACGCACTACAAGCTCAACCTCGCCAAACAGACCGAGCTGCTGCTGGATAACGTCTCCGTGCGCATCGCGCCCTTCGCCATCAAGGCGCCGGATGGCCGACCGTTGGCACGCCTGGCCAGCCTGGAGGTTAGCGAAACCTCCATTGACCTGGTCAAGCAGCAGGTCACGGTGGGCAAGGTTCGCAGCGAAAAGCTCGAAACCTGGGCGGCGCTGGAAAAAGATGGCCAGCTCGACTGGCAGAAGCTGTTCGCCAGCCAACCCGCCAAGGCCACGCCGAAGGAAAAGGCCGAGCCGGCGGCCGCAGCACCTACGCCTGAAGAGAAAGCGGTCAAAGAGCCAAGCAAACCCTGGCAAGTGCTACTCAAGGACGTGCAGTTGCGCAACTACCTGGTACACCTGGAAGATCGCAGCCAAAAGGCACCGGTAGCCTTGGACCTTGGCCCTCTCAATGCCGACCTGCAAGGTTTCGACAGCCTCAACCAGTCGCCCTTCACCCTCAAACTCGATACAGGTGTGGGTAAGCAAGGCAAGCTGCAGGCTGCAGGCCAGGTCAACCTGGCACCGATATGGGCAAAGCTGGATGTGAGCACCCGCGACATCGACCTGCGTGTAGCCCAGGCCTACATCAGCCCGTTCATCCTGCTGGAGCTGCGCAGCGGCATGCTCTCGAGCGACCTCAAGGTCGACCTGAAGAACACCGCGCCGCTGGCCTTCAATGTGACCGGCAAGGCGCAGGTCAGCCAGTTGCATACCCTCGACACCATCAAGAGCCGCGACTTCGTCAAATGGCAGCAGGTGAACGTCGACGGCTTGTCCTACGTGCACGGCGATGCTCTGTCGATCGACAAGGTGACCCTGCTGCAGCCCTATGCACGCTTCATCATCAACGAAGACCGCACCACTAACGTGAATGATCTGCTGATCCCGCAACCGGCCGACGCCCCGGCGAGCAGCCAGCCCAAGCCGACCACGGCCAGCAGCAACAAGCCGCTTGGCATCCATATCGGGCAGATCGACATCAACGACGGCTCGGCCAACTTTGCCGACCTGTCGCTAACCCCCAACTTCGCCACAGCCATCCAGCAACTCAACGGGCAGATCGGCACCATCGACAACCGCAAGCCACAGCCGGCCAAGGTCGACGTCAAGGGCAAAGTAGACCGCTACGCACCGGTTACCATCAAGGGCGCACTCAACCCGTTCAATCCACTGGCCAGCCTGGACATTGCCACCAGCTTCAAGCGCGTCGAACTGACCACGCTGACGCCCTACTCCGGCAAATTCGCCGGTTTCCGCATCCGCAAGGGGCGGCTGAACCTGGACCTGCACTACTTGATCACCAACGGCCAGCTCAAGGCCGAGAACAAGGTAGTAGTGGAGCAACTGCAGCTGGGCGAGAAAGTCGACAGCCCGGATGCGGTCGACCTGCCGATCCGCCTGGCGGTGGCATTACTGAAGGATACCGAGGGCAAGATCTCGATCGAGCTGCCGGTGTCTGGCGACCTCAACAACCCGCAATTCAGCGTGATGCCGATTGTTTGGCAAACCCTGCGCAACCTGGTGCTGCGCGCGGCGCAGGCGCCATTCAAATTCATTGGCGGGCTGATCAGCGGCGGTAGCTCGGAAGACCTTGGCAACGTGGCGTTCGCCCCCGGCTCCAGCGAACTCAGCGGCGAGGCCCAGTCGTCCTTGGACAAGCTGGCATCCGCGCTGAAAGAGCGCCCGGAACTGCGCCTGGAAATCGAAGGCACCAGCGCCCAGGCCAGCGACGGCCCGCTGATTGCCCAACAGCGCCTTGAGCGTGAGTACCAGGCCACCTGGTACAAGATCCTGCAGCGACGGGGTGACAAGGTGCCGGCCAATGCCTCGATGCTGGTGGTTGACGACAGTGACAAACCGGCGATGCTCGAAGGCATCTACCGCACCCGCCTGAAGCAGCAGCCGCCTGCCGAATGGGAGCAGTTGGGCCGTGACGAGCGCGCCGCCAAGCTGCGCGAGGCCGTGATCAAGTCGTGGGCCGAGAGTACCGCCTTGCTGCGTACCTTGGGGCAGGAGCGGGCCAGCAGCATCAAGGACTACCTGGTCGACAAGGGCAAGCTGGAAGACGACCGGGTGTACTTCATCGATACCAGCCTGGGGCAGCCTCAAAGCGATGGCCGGGTGGTGACACCGATGCACCTGGATGCCGAGTAATCCCCTCTGGCAGGCCTGGCCTGTTCGCAGGCACGCCCGCCCCCACAGGCCTGCGCACTACCTGTGGGAGCGGGCGTGCCCGCGAAGAGGCCAGCACGGGCTTCAAACCAACCGCTGCCCCGACACCGCCGGGTGATACAACGGTTGAACCTTGTTCCCGGCCGGGTCCAGCAGGTGGAAGCTGCGTGCGCCGTCACCATGGTTGAACGGCCGGTCGAGCAAGGTCACGCCACGGGCCTTGAAGTACGCATACCAGGCCTCCAGCTCCTCCACACTGTCGACAACGAACCCATAGTGATCCAGGGTCTGCAACCCGTTGGCCGCCCCTGCCCCACGCCCCAATGACAGGTTGTCGTTACCGCAAGTGAGGTACACCAGGTCCTCATTGGCGCGATTCAGCACTTCCATGCCCAGCACATCGACGTAGAAGCGTTCACACTCTTCCAGGTTAGGCACCAGCAGGGCGATGTGGCGCAAGCCATTCAGGCGGCCAGGGCGTGCAGGCAATTCGGACATTGGCGAAGCTCCATTTTTGTATACAATTCATTATTGAATTTAAAACAAAAGGAGATATTTGTGTATAGCCTGTTCATCAAGACCCGAGTGAAGCCTGGATCCGCCGAAGCTTTCCTGAGTGCAATCAAGGTCAATGCTGCAGCTTCCGTGGCGAGTGAGCCTGGCTGTCTGGTGTTCGATGTGTCGCAGGACCGGGTCGATACGGAGGTGATCTACTTGTACGAAATCTACCGCGATGATGCTGCGTATGAAGCGCATACCCAGACCGCGCATTTTCGCGACAGCCGCCCATTGGTGGAGCCTCTGATTCTTGAACAGGAATGCTTCGAAAGCGATGTGATCGCGCGCAACCCAGTGTATTGAGCGCAAGAAAAAGCCCTGGCACGGGCCAGGGCTTTGATGAAAGTGGCCAAATCCATTTGGCCGACGGGACATTCCTTTACTCGGCTTTCAGGCCGTCAGACATTACGCTCTTGACGCCTTTGATGTTCTTGGTGATGCGCACCGCTTCTGCTTTCTGCGATTCGGTAACCTTCACATCAGAAGACAGCGAAACAACACCTTGGCTGGTCTCGACTTTGATGTCGCTGCCCGGGATGCCTTTTTCAGTCAGCAGATCAGCTTTGACCTTGGTAGTGATCCAAGTGTCGGAGCCTTCTTGCTTGGCGTTGTCGACGGTGTTGGCCGCCAACATGACTGGAGCCTGGGTTGGCTCAGCGGCGAATGCACCGTTAGCCATGGTCAGGGTCAGAGCGGTAGCAGTAGCGGCAGCAATGGCGAACTTCTTCATGTGGGTCACTCCTGTTTTTCGAAGGGTCTGCGCCGTATGTCCTGGCGTCAGGTATGAAGGTAGTTGCATGGGCTGTGCCAGCTTGGCTTCTTCGTTTATTCCCTTTTAAATCAATCAGTTAGCAACACGCTATCACTGCTGCGGTCGTGCATTTTGCAATCTGCGCGGTAAACCTGCATGCAAGATGCAAGTCCGCAAAAGGTTCCCGCCCCCATGAAAAAAGGGCCCCGAAGGGCTCTTTCTCTATTGCGTGACGGTCACTTAGACGCCCGAGGCCTTGGCCGCAGCAACGTCTTTGATCGACAGCTTGATACGGCCGCGGTTGTCCACGTCCAGTACCAGCACTTCGACTTCCTGGCCTTCTTTGAGGATGTCGGTGACTTTCTCGACGCGAGCATCGCTCAGCATGGAGATGTGCACCAGGCCGTCCTTGCCAGGCAGGATGTTGACGAAGGCGCCGAAATCGACAATGCGCTCGACCTTGCCGACGTAGATCTTGCCGATCTCGGCCTCGGCGGTGATGCCCAGGATGCGCTGCTTGGCAGCATCTGCCGCTTCCTTGGTTTCGCCGAAGATCTTGATCGAGCCGTCGTCTTCGATGTCGATCGAAGCCTTGGTCTCTTCGCAGATGGCGCGAATGGTGGCGCCGCCTTTACCGATGACGTCACGGATCTTGTCGGTGTCGATCTTCATCGCGATCATGGTCGGGGCGTTGGCCGACAGTTCGGTACGCGACTGGCCAATGACCTGGTTCCTCTGGCCGAGGCTGTTCAGGCGCGCTTCCCGGGCTTGGCCCCGGGCGATTTCCATGATCTCTTCGGTGATGCCGTTGATCTTGATGTCCATCTGCAGCGCAGTAACGCCTTTGGCGGTACCGGCTACCTTGAAGTCCATGTCGCCCAGGTGGTCTTCGTCACCCAGGATGTCAGTCAGGACTGCGAACTTGTCGCCTTCCTTGACCAGGCCCATGGCGATACCGGCAACTGGGGCCTTCATCGGCACACCGGCGTCCATCAGGGCCAGGGAAGCACCGCAGACCGAAGCCATGGAGCTGGAACCGTTGGATTCGGTGATTTCCGAAACCACACGGATGGTGTACGGGAACACGTCAGCAGCAGGCAGCATGGCCTGAACCGAACGGCGGGCCAGACGGCCGTGGCCGATTTCGCGACGGCCAGCACCGCCCATGCGGCCACACTCACCTACCGAGAACGGTGGGAAGTTGTAGTGCAGCATGAAGGGGTCTTTCTTCTCGCCTTCGAGGGTGTCCAGCAGCTGGGCATCACGGGCAGTACCCAGGGTCGCAACGACCAGGGCCTGGGTTTCGCCACGGGTGAACAGTGCCGAACCGTGAGTTTTCGGCAGCACACCCACTTCGATGTTCAGCGGGCGCACAGTCTTGGTGTCGCGGCCGTCGATACGTGGCTTGCCGTTGACGATGTTTTCGCGAACGGTGCGGTATTCGATTTCGCCGAAGATGTCTTTTACTTCGGAAGCCGAAGGCTGGCCTTCTTCACCGGAGAACTTGGCAACCGCCTGGTCACGCAGCTCACCCAGACGCGCATAGCGGTCGGCTTTGACGGTGATGGTGTAGCCCTGCGAAACCGCTTCGCCGAACTCGGCGCGGATAGCATTGAACAGCTCGGTGTTGGCAACGGCAGGTTTCCAGTCCCAAGTCGGCTTGCCAGCTTCGGCAGCCAGCTCTTTGACAGCCTGGATAACAGCCTGGAATTCGTCGTGGGCGAACAGTACGGCACCCAGCATCTGGTCTTCGGTCAGCTCTTGAGCTTCCGATTCAACCATCAGTACGGCGTCGGAGGTACCGGCAACGACCATGTCCAGGCTCGAGGCAGCCAGTTGCTCGTAGGTCGGGTTCAGCAGGTAGCCAGTGCTTTCGTGGAAGGCAACGCGGGCAGCGCCGATCGGGCCTTCGAACGGAATACCGGAAATGGCCAGGGCAGCCGAGGTACCGATCATCGCAGCGATGTCCGGGTCGGTCTTCTTGCTGGTGGAAACCACGGTGCAGACGACCTGCACTTCGTTCATGAAGCCTTCCGGGAACAGCGGACGGATCGGACGGTCGATCAGGCGCGAGGTCAGCGTCTCTTTCTCGGAAGGACGGCCTTCACGCTTGAAGAAGCCACCTGGGATCTTGCCAGCGGCGTAGGTCTTTTCCTGGTAGTGAACCGACAGCGGGAAGAAACCCTTGCCTGGATCAGCCTGTTTGGCGCCTACCACAGTCACCAGCACGGTGACGTCGTTGTCGACGGTAACCAGCACGGCGCCGGTTGCCTGACGGGCAATACGGCCCGTTTCGAGAGTGACGGTCGATTGACCGAACTGGAAAGTCTTGATTACCGGGTTCACGGTTTCCTACCTTTTTCAGTGGCTCTTGGGGGAACTGGTTTCTTGCGAATTCTTGGGCAGAACGGGGAATCGGCCCCATTGACCGTCCAGATACAACACGAGGCTGGGAGCCTGGCACCAAGCGGAAAAACCGCTCAGCATTGCCAGGCTGCCAACCTCGGAGATACGCGTGAAGTGCCCAACGGCAGCGCTGCAAAACAGCCCTGCCGAAGCCTGCGACACCCCACGCACACCACTGACCAGGCCGCTATTAGCGACGCAGGCCCAGGCGACCGATCAGGGCGCTGTAACGAGTGGTGTCTTTGCCCTTCAGGTAATCCAGCAGCTTACGACGCTGGTTGACCATACGGATCAGACCACGACGGGAGTGGTGGTCTTTATCGTTGGCCTTGAAGTGGCCTTGCAGCTTGTTGATGTTGGCGGTCAGCAGAGCAACCTGCACTTCCGGGCTACCGGTATCGCCGGCGGCTTGCTGGTATTCGGCAACGATCTGAGCTTTTTCTTCAACGCTGAGGGCCATTTGGCTTCTCCTGATAACGGATCCCGCAAGCGGGGTCCAATAGGCCAGGGACAAATCCCTGTATTAATAAAAAAGGTGTGACCGTGCCTACTGACAGCCACCCTTGATGCCGTGGGGCTCGGCAACTGCCTGACCCCGCGGTTTCGGTCATTCCGACCGAATCAGCCGACGCGGCGCAATGCGCCCGTCTTCGCTCACCTCACCGATACCGATGAAGCGTGCATTGTGATCCTGTACCCGCACCATGCCAAATTGTGGCGCGTCCGGTGCGCGTACCGCCTGGCCATGCAGCCAGTAGAACGCACTGTGTTCCGACAGGCTGACCAACGGCCAGTCCTGCAGCCCGCTGTCCGATGGCATCAGGAAGCGGTCGAGCGCTTCGTTGCCACCTTCGGCATGGGCCTGTTCGAGTTCCTCGAGGGTGACCGTTTGTGCCAACGCAAAGGGCCCTGCCTGGGTCCTGCGCAGCTCGGCGACATAGGCGCCGCAACCAAGGGCTTCACCGATATCCTCCACCAGCGTGCGGATATAGGTGCCTTTGCTGCATCCTACGCTCAACCGTGCACGGGTGCCTTCGCACTCGAGCAACTCCAAGCGGTTAATAGTAACAGAACGCGCCTCGCGCTCCACTACCTCTCCTGCACGTGCCAGTTTGTACAGCGGCTGGCCGTCACGCTTGAGCGCCGAGTACATAGGCGGTATCTGGCTGATCGGGCCGCGGAAACGGGGTAGCAGCGCTTCGATGTCGGCGCGACCAACGGTCACGTCGCGGGTCTGCAGCACCTCACCCTCGGCATCGCCGGTGTTGGTAGTCTGCCCCATCTGCATGACGGTTTCGTAGCCCTTGTCGGAATCCAGCAAGTACTGCGAAAACTTGGTCGCTTCACCGAAGCACAGCGGCAACACGCCGGTCGCCAGCGGGTCGAGGCTACCGGTATGGCCGGCCTTTTCCGCGTTCAGCAGCCAACGCACTTTCTGCAAGGCGGCATTGGACGTGAAGCCCAGCGGCTTGTCGAGCAGGATGATGCCGCTGACATTGCGGCGGATACGTTTGACCTGGGCCACCGCTTACTCCTTGGTGTCCGACTCGTCGGCATCCTTGTGCAGGCGGTCTTCGGCCACTGCACGCTCGATCAGCGCCGACAGGTGCACACCACGGCTGACACTTTCATCGAAATGGAAGTGCAGCTGCGGCACGCTGCGCAGTTGCATCGAACGCCCCAGGTGCAGACGCAGGAAGCTGGCGGCGCTATTCAATGCCTTGAGCGATTGCTGCACGGCATCCGGGGTTTCCTCGCCCATGACGGTGATGAACACCTTGGCATGGCCCAGGTCGCGGCTCACGTCCACGGCGGTGATAGTCACCAGACCGACACGCGGGTCCTTGACTTCGCGACGGATCAGCTCGGCCAGCTCGCGCTGCATCTGATCGCCAATACGTTGGGTACGGCTATATTCTTTGGCCATTCTTGCTACCTGTAACTTAAAGCGGCAAACGCCCGGACAGACGAATGCCTGACCGGGCGCTACCTGAAGAGGTACCGCAAGCCGCCCTGTAGCAGGCGCTTGCGGCTCGCTCGCCCTTAGAGGGTACGAGCCACCTGGACTTTCTCGAAGACTTCGATCTTGTCGCCGACCTTGACGTCGTTGTAGCTCTTGACGCCAATACCGCACTCCATGCCCGAACGGACTTCGGAAGCATCGTCCTTGAAGCGACGCAGCGATTCCAGCTCGCCTTCGAAGATCACAACGTCATCACGCAGTACGCGAATCGGACGGTTGCGGTACACGGTACCCTCGATGACCATACAGCCAGCGATGGCGCCGAACTTCGGCGAACGGAACACGTCACGTACTTCGGCGACACCCAGGATGTTCTCGCGAACATCGCTGCCGAGCATGCCGGTCAGGGCCTTCTTGACGTCTTCGATGATGTCGTAGATCACGTTGTAATAACGCATATCCAGACCTTCCTGCTCGACGATCTTGCGCGCACCGGCATCGGCACGCACGTTGAAGCCGAACAGTACTGCATTCGAAGCCAGCGCCAGGTTGGCGTCGCTCTCGGTGATACCACCGACGCCACCACCAATCACGCGCACTTGCACTTCGTCGTTGCCCAGGCCGCCGAGCGAACCCTGCAGCGCTTCCAGAGAACCACGCACATCGGTCTTGAGAACGATGTTGAGGGTTTTCTTCTCTTCCTGACCCATGGTCTCGAAGATGTTTTCCAGCTTGCCGGCGTGAGCACGGGCCAGCTTGACCTCGCGATACTTGCCTTGACGGAACAGGGCAACTTCACGGGCTTTCTTCTCGTCGGCAACCACGGACAGCTCGTCACCGGCTTCCGGAGTACCGTCCAGGCCGAGGATTTCGACCGGGATCGACGGGCCAGCTTCCTTCACAGGCTTGCCGTTCTCGTCGAGCATGGCGCGTACGCGGCCATAGTTGGAACCGCACAGGACCATGTCGCCCTGACGCAGGGTACCGTCCTGAACCAGGATGGTCGCCACCGGGCCACGGCCCTTGTCCAGGCGCGATTCGACAACCACACCACGACCTGGCGCGGTTGGGGTAGCGGTCAGTTCGAGGATCTCGGCCTGCAGCAGAACGGCTTCGAGCAGCTCGTCGACACCGGTACCCATCTTGGCCGAAACCTTGACGAACGGCGTGTCACCACCCCAGTCCTCGGAGGTAACGCCTTCGACGGACAGCTCGTTACGGATGCGATCGAGGTCAGCACCTGGCTTGTCGATCTTGTTTACTGCAACGACCAGCGGAACACCGGCTGCCTTGGCATGCTGAACGGCTTCGCGGGTTTGCGGCATCACACCGTCGTCCGCCGCCACCACCAGGATGACAATGTCGGTCGCCTTGGCACCACGGGCACGCATCTGGGTAAACGCAGCGTGACCTGGGGTATCGAGGAAGGTGACCATGCCGCGGTCGGTTTCCACGTGGTAGGCACCGATGTGCTGGGTGATACCACCGGCTTCGCCAGCGGCAACCTTGGCACGACGGATGTAGTCGAGCAGCGAGGTCTTACCATGGTCAACGTGACCCATGACGGTAACCACCGGCGCACGCGACTCGGTCTGGCCTTCGAACTTCAGCGATTCGGCCAGGGAGTCTTCCAGGGCGGTGTCGCTGACCAGCGTGACCTTGTGGCCCAGCTCTTCTGCGATCAGCTGAGCGGTTTCCTGGTCGAGCACCTGGTTGATGGTGACCGGGGTCCCCATCTTGAACATGAACTTGACCACTTCAGCGCCCTTGACGGACATCTGGTTGGCCAGCTCGGAGACGGTGATGGTCTCGCCGATGGTCACGTCACGGATGACGGGGCCGGTCGGGTTCTGGAAGCCGTGCTGATTACGCTTTTTCAGCTTGCTCTTGCCACCACGGCCACGACGAGCGCCATCGCTCTCTTCGTCGGTAGTGCGCGGAGCGGCACGCGGCGTCGGCGCCTTTTCCTTCTCCTTGACCTTGACCTTGATCGACACACGAGGCGCTTCGCCACGACGACGGTCGTCATCACGGGTACGGCTTTCGTTGCGACGGGTCTCGTCTTTCTTGCGCTCGGCAGCACGGGCTGCGGCGTCTTCAGAGGCCGGGGCGTCTGCGACTACCGGGGCCGGAGCAGCGACCGGAGCAGCGGCAGGAGCCGGCTCTGGCTTGGCAGCAGGCGCAGGGGCGGCGGCGGTGGAGCCGGCCGCCTGACGGCGAGCCTGCTCTTCGTTGCGCTGGCGAACTTCGGCCTCGACCTTGTCGCGAGCGGCATTTTCAGCCGCGCGGCGCTCTTCCAGCTCACGCTTCTGCTCAGCCTGGATTTCTTCAGGGCTGCGCTGCACGAAAACTTTCTTCTTGCGTACTTCTACGCTGATGCTCTTGCTACCGGCGACACGCAGGGTGCTGGTGGTTTTGCGCTGCAAGGTAATCTTGCGCGGCTCTTCCGCCTTGCTCTTGTGGCTGCTTTTCAAATGAGTCAGCAGGGTCTGCTTCTCATTGTCGGTCACTACCTGACCGGCGTCGGTGTGCGGCAGACCTGCCTCACGCATCTGCTGCAGCAGGCGCTCTACCGGTGCCTCGACCTCTTGGGCCAGTTCTTTCACCGTGACTTGCGTCATGCACTTCTCTCCTCAGGCCGCGCCTAATTACTCGAACCAGTGGGCTCGGGCGGCCATGATCAACTTGCCGGCACGCTCTTCGTCGATGCCGTCGATGTCGAGCAGATCGTCGATCGACTGCTCGGCCAGGTCTTCGCGGTTAACCACGCCGCGCACCGCCAGTTCAGCCGCCAGGTCTTTGTCCATGCCCTCAAGGGAGAGCAGGTCTTCGGCCGGGTGGGCGTCTGCCAGTTTTTCTTCGGTAGCGATGGCCTTGGTCAACAAACGGTCCTTGGCTCGAGCGCGGAGCTCATTGACGATATCTTCGTCAAAGCCATCGATGTTGAGCATTTCTTCCAACGGTACGTAGGCAATTTCTTCAAGGCTGGTGAAGCCTTCGTCGACCAGCACTTGGGCCAGCTCCTCGTCGACTTCCAGTTCCTCGATGAAATTGCGCAGGATGTCACCGGTTTCGGCCTGTTGCTTGGCCTGGATGTCCTTCTCGGTCATCACGTTCAGGGTCCAGCCGGTCAACTGACTGGCCAGGCGAACGTTCTGACCGCCACGGCCAATGGCCTGGGCCAGGTTGTCCTCGGCGACGGCGATGTCCATGGCATGGGCATCTTCATCAACGATGATCGCCGCGACTTCAGCCGGCGACATGGCGTTGATGACGAACTGCGCCGGGTTATCGTCCCACAGGACGATATCCACACGCTCACCACCCAACTCCCCGGATACGGCCTGGACGCGCGAACCACGCATGCCGATACAGGCACCTTGCGGATCGATACGCTTGTCCTTGGAGCGGACGGCAATCTTGGCTCGCGAACCCGGATCACGGGAAGCAGCCATGACTTCGATGAGGCCCTCGGCAATTTCCGGCACTTCAATGCGGAAAAGCTCGATCAGCATCTGCGGCGCGGTGCGCGACAGAATCAGCTGTGGGCCACGGTTTTCGGTGCGAATTTCCTTGAGCAGCGCACGCAGGCGCACGCCAACACGGAAGGTTTCGCGCGGAATGATGTCTTCGCGAGCCAGCAAGGCCTCGGCGTTGTTGCCCAGGTCAACGATGACGTTGTCGCGGGTAACCTTTTTTACGGTACCGGAGATAATCTCGCCAACGCGCTCACGGTAGGCATCGACCACCTGGGCACGCTCGGCCTCACGGACCTTCTGCACGATGACCTGCTTGGCGGTCTGGGCGGCAATACGACCGAACTCGATGGACTCGATCTTCTCTTCGATCACGTCACCGACCTTGGCTTCAGGGTGGGTGTCCTTGATCTTGTCCAGCCAGGTCTCGATCGCCGGATCATCAAGATCGGCTTCGTCGACCACGGTCCAGCGACGGAAAGTCTCGTAGCTACCGGTGTGGCGGTTGATTTCCACACGTAGGTCGACTTCGTCCTCAAAACGTTTTTTGGTTGCAGTGGCCAGGGCCACTTCCAGCGCTTCGAAAATGACGCCGGGCGGTACACCTTTTTCGTTGGATACCGATTCAACAACCAGCAGTACTTCTTTGCTCATCGTACGCCTCGCCTTGCGCAAGCCATTGGGCCCGGATAGTCCGCCGGGCCCGGCACGTCTCAGTCAAAACTGGGAATAATATTGGCCTTGTCGATCGAGTCGATCGGTAACAGGAACTCCTGGTTGTCCACCTGGACCACCACATCCTGCTCCTCCACACCGCGGAGAAGGCCCTGGAAGTTACGACGACCCTCGAAGGGTGAGCGCAGCTTGATCTTCACTTGTTCGCCGGCATGCGAGGCAAACTGTTCCAGCGTGAACAGTGGGCGATCCATGCCTGGAGAAGACACCTCGAGGGTGTACTCACTGCTGATTGGATCTTCCACATCGAGGATTGCGCTGGCCTGACGGCTGACTGCTTCGCAGTCGTCCACCAGAATACCGCCTTCCTTGTCGATGTAGATGCGCAGTACCGAATGCTTACCCTGGGAAACGTATTCGATCCCCCAGCACTGATAGCCCAGACCCTCGACAACCGGGGCCAACAAGGCCTGCAACTGTTCTAGCTTGCTCGACACCTGAACCCCCTCGTGCATGCTGTGCAAATAAAAAATGGGCGAAGCGCCCATCCCTGAAAGCGCCGTAGGACAACGACGCCGAAACTGTTCGGTTAGCAAAAAGCCCCTGAAAAGGGGCTCCGCTGAAGCTGGTTGCGGGGGCTGGATTTGAACCAACGACCTTCGGGTTATGAGCCCGACGAGCTACCAAGCTGCTCCACCCCGCGACAAAGCTGGGGCAAAAGTATAAGACCGAACCCTGTTGAGGGTCAAATCCAAACATTCACCTACAAGAAAGCCCGCTAAAGCGGGCTCTCAAGCTTTAATTGGTACCGAGAAGGGGACTCGAACCCCTACACCCTATGGGCACAACCACCTCAAGGTTGCGTGTCTACCAATTCCACCACCTCGGCAATACTACTACTTGAAACCCGTTACTTCTGCTCTTGAGCCGGAGGAGGTACATCACCCGTATTACTGGTGGTTTCGCTCTTCTGCTGCTGGAGCACCGGTACATCATCATTAACTGCCGGTTTTTGCGGCTCTTTCACTTCTAGCACTGCTGGATCTGGAAGACCTGCTTGGCTAAGCTGGTGAGCTTGTTGCTTCGCGAAGTATCCTAACCCAAGTGCTGTCAAAAAGAAAGTGGCAGCGAGTATAGCAGTTAATTTACTTAGGAACGTTGCAGAGCCTTGGCTCCCGAACACGGTATTTGAAGCCCCCGCGCCGAAAGATGCACCTGCTTCAGCTCCTTTACCCTGTTGCAACAGAACCAGCACTACAAGCGACAGCGCTGCCAACAGATGAAAAACAACGATGACTGTTTCCAGCATTTGTTCAGTTTCCTGCGGCGCGACAAATTGCACCGAATTCGTCTGCGTTCAGGGAAGCCCCACCAATGAGCCCCCCATCGATATCCGGCATGCCGAACAGTTCGGCCGCATTGGCCGCCTTCACGCTGCCGCCGTATAGCAACTGCACCTTCGCAGCCACTTCAGCATCTTCTGCCGCCAACTGGCCGCGGATGGCGGCGTGCACATCCTGGGCCTGCTGTGGCGTGGCCGTAAGGCCTGTACCGATGGCCCATACAGGCTCATAGGCAATTACTGCATCGGCAAAAGCCTTAACACCGAATGCTTCGATGATACTGCTTAGTTGACGCCCGACAACTTCGAGCGTTTTGCCAGCCTCGCGCTCCTCAAGGGTTTCCCCTATGCAAAGCACTGGCTTCAAGCCTTTGGCCTGGGCCGCTGCAAACTTGCGATTGAGCACTTCGTCGGTTTCACCAATAATCTGGCGACGCTCCGAATGGCCAATCAACACCAACTTGCAACCTGCTTCAACCAGCTGCTCCGGAGCAACTTCCCCGGTCAGCGCACCCTGTTCGGGTTGTACAGCAGAATTCTGTGCGCCGACAGTAATTTCTTTACCTGCCAGGCCATCAATCACCTGATTGATGAACAAGGCTGGTGGAAATACGGCGACTTCCACTCCGCTCGGCAAGGCGAGATTACTCAAGCCTTTGGTCAGCTCAGCGACGCTAGCGCGGGTACCGTGCATTTTCCAGTTACCAGCTACCATAGGGCGACGCATGCTTTACCTCGTCGGTCAAAGTGGGCGCAGATCTTACCCAACCAGATCTGCGCTGGCAAGCGCCTTCAGACACAAACTTCGCTGACCAGTTTGGCCAGTGCTTCAGCATGGGCCCGCACCTGGCTTTCGTCTTCGCCCTCAACCATGACCCGCACCAGCGGCTCGGTACCGGACTTGCGCAACAGCACGCGACCACGCCCCGCCAGCGCATCGGTAACCTTTGCACTGGCTTCCTTGACGGCGGGGTGCTCCAGCGGGTCGACCTTGCTGGCGCCAAAGCGCACATTGATCAGCACCTGCGGGCACTTGCGCAGGGCCTGACGGGCCTGGGCCAGGGTTTCACCCCGGCGCTTGAGCGCCATCAGCACCTGCAGCGCGGCAATGATCGCATCGCCGGTTGTGGTGTGGTTGCAGCACACGACGTGACCGGAGTTTTCACCGCCGACCAGCCATTCACGCTCCAACAGCTCGGCCATGACATAACGGTCGCCGACCTTGGCCCGCACAAACGGGATGTCCAGGTCCTTGAGCGCCAGCTCCAGGCCCAGGTTACTCATCAGCGTACCGACCACCCCGCCTTGCAGCTTGCCATGCTCCTGCAGGTCGCGAGCGATGATGAACAGCAGCTCGTCGCCATCGACGATGGCGCCCGTGTGGTCGACCATCAGCACGCGATCGCCGTCACCGTCAAAGGCAATGCCGAGATCGGCGTGCCCGACCAGTACAGCGGCCTGCAGCGATTCGATGTGTGTCGAGCCGCAACCTTCGTTGATGTTCAGGCCATCCGGTTGCGCATGCAGCACGGTCACGTCGGCACCCAGCTCACGGAATACGCTGGGCGCAACCTTGTAGGTCGCACCATGGGCGCAGTCGACCACCAGCTTGAGGCCTTCGAAGCTGGTGCTGCTCGGCACGCTGCTCTTGCAGAATTCGATGTAGCGGCCGGCGGCATCGTTGATACGCGAAACCTTGCCCAGCTTGCCCGACTCGACAACGGTCATCGGTTGGTCGAGCAGCTCTTCGATCATCAGCTCGACCTCGTCCGGCAGCTTGGTGCCCTGGCCCGAGAAGAACTTGATGCCGTTGTCATCGTGCGGGTTGTGCGAGGCACTGATGACGATGCCGGCTTCGGCGTGGAAGGTACGCGTGAGGTAAGCGATGGCCGGTGTCGGCATCGGCCCGAGCAGCATCACATCGGCACCTGCCGCGGACAGGCCGGCTTCGAGTGCGGACTCGAACATGTAGCCGGAGATACGCGTGTCCTTGCCCACCAGCACGCGGCAGTGCCCTTGCTTGCGGAAGGCCATGCCGGCCGCCCAGCCAAGCTTCAGCATGAAGTCAGGCGTGATCGGGTATTCGCCGACGCGGCCACGGATGCCGTCGGTACCAAAGTATTTTCTGCTCATAGGGACTCCAATGTTCTTATTCGGCGTTTTGCACCGCAGCGATCATGCGCACCACATCAACGGTTTCGGCCACGTCATGTACCCGAAGGATGCTCGCCCCTTTGGTCATGGCCAACGCCGCCAGCGCAAGGCTGCCGTACAAGCGCTCGCCGACCGGACGTTCCAGCGTCAGGCCGATCATGCTCTTTCGTGAAACACCCACCAGCAGTGGGCGCCCAAGGCGATAGAGCGCTTCCATGTGCTTGAACAGGCTCAGATTGTGCGCCAGTGTCTTGGCGAAACCGAAGCCCGGGTCAAGGATGATTCTGTCAGCGTCGATGCCCGCTGCGGCGCAGGCGGCCATCCGCTGTTCAAGATAACGGGTGACGTCGGCGGTCACGTCCTGGTAATGCGGATCGTCCTGCATGTTGCCTGGCTCGCCACGCATGTGCATGAGGCACACCGGCAGACCGGTATCCGCCGCAGCGTCCAGGGCGCCGTCGCGCTCCAGGGCCCGCACGTCGTTGATCAGCCCGGCACCCAGGCGGGCGGCTTCACGCATGACAGCAGGCGTGGAGGTATCGACCGAAATGACCACGTCGAGGCGACTGTTGATGGCCTCGACCATTGGCGCCACACGCTCCAGCTCCTCGGTCACCGACACTGCACGCGCACCCGGGCGCGTGGACTCGCCACCGATGTCGATCAGCGTTGCGCCAGCGGCCACCATCGCTTCGGCATGGCGCAGGGCCTCGTCGCGCTGACTGAAGCGACCGCCATCAGAGAAGGAATCGGGGGTGATATTGAGAATACCCATGACATGGGTATGCGACAAATCAAGAACCCGGCTGCCGCAAGGCAACCGGGTGGGGTACTGCACTGAGCTCATAGATGCCCTTAGTGTTCAGCCGCTGGGCCGCCGATTGGCGATTCCGGACGCTCATCCTGGGCCGCAGGCGTGCCCGAGTGCTTGTCATCGTCCCAATCACGCGGCTCGCGTGGTGTGCGCCCAGCCATGATGTCGTCAATCTGATCGGCATCGATGGTCTCGTACTTCATCAGCGCTTCGGTCATCGCCTCGAGCTTGTCGCGGTTGTCGATCAGCAACTGCTTGGCAGTGGCGTAGCACTGATCGATGATGCTGCGCACTTCGGAGTCGATCAGTTTGGCCGTTTCGCCGGACACGCTGGCATGCTGGCTACCGGCACTACGGCCGAGGAACACCTCGCCCTCTTCCTCTGCATACATCAGCGGGCCAAGCTTCTCGGACAGGCCCCATTTGGTCACCATGTTACGAGCAAGCTGGCTGGCGCGCATGATGTCGTTGGACGCGCCGGTGGTCACGCCATCGAAGCCCAAGGTCATCTCCTCGGCGATACGGCCGCCATACAGCGAGCAGATCTGGCTGATCAGCGCACGCTTGGACAGGCTGTAGCGGTCTTCTTCCGGCAGGAACATGGTCACACCCAAGGCACGACCACGCGGGATGATCGAAACCTTGTAGACCGGGTCGTGCTCAGGCACCAGGCGACCGACAATGGCGTGGCCAGCCTCGTGATAGGCCGTGTTTCTCTTTTCCTTCTCGGACATGACCATGGTCTTGCGCTCAGCGCCCATCATGATCTTGTCCTTGGCCAGCTCGAACTCTTTCATTTCGACCAGGCGCTTGTTGGAACGCGCGGCAAACAGCGAAGCCTCGTTGACCAGGTTGGCCAGGTCGGCGCCGGAGAAGCCTGGGGTACCACGCGCGATGACCGCCGGGTTGACGTTCTCGCCAATCGGCACCTTGCGCATGTGCACCTTGAGGATCTGCTCGCGACCACGAATGTCCGGCAGGCCAACCACCACCTGGCGGTCGAAGCGGCCGGGGCGCAGCAGCGCAGGGTCGAGCACATCCGGACGGTTGGTGGCGGCGATGACGATGATGCCATCGTTCATCTCGAAGCCGTCCATCTCCACCAGCAACTGGTTGAGGGTTTGTTCACGCTCGTCGTGACCGCCGCCCATGCCGGCGCCACGATGGCGACCAACGGCGTCGATTTCGTCGATGAAGATGATGCACGGGGCGTGCTTCTTGGCCTGCTCGAACATGTCGCGCACACGGCTGGCACCGACACCCACGAACATTTCCACGAAGTCCGAACCGGAAATGGTGAAGAACGGTACTTTCGCCTCGCCCGCAATGGCCTTGGCCAGCAGGGTCTTACCGGTACCGGGTGGGCCAACCATCAGCACACCGCGCGGGATACGGCCGCCCAGGCGCTGGAACTTGCCCGGATCGCGCAGGAACTCGACCAGTTCGCCAACCTCTTCCTTGGCCTCGTCGCAGCCCGCAACGTCAGCCAGCGTGGTCTTGACCTGGTCTTCGGACAGCAGGCGTGCCTTGCTCTTGCCAAAACTCATCGGCCCGCCCTTGCCGCCCGCGCCCCCTTGCATCTGGCGCATGAAGAACATGAACACGGCAATGATCACCAGGATCGGGAAGCTCGCCACCAGCAACTGCGTCCAGATGCTCTGTTGCTCAGGCTGCTTGCCTTCGACGACCACGTGGTTGTCGACCAGATCGCCGATCAGGCCATTGTCGGTGATGGCCGGGCGCACAGTCTTGAAGTTGTCGCCATCGGTGCGCTTGCCAGTAATGATGTAGCCATCGACGGTCACACGCTCGACCTTGCCATCCTTGACCTGCTGGATGAAGTCGGAGTAGTTGAGGGTCTGCGGCTCGTTAGGGCTGGAGAAGTTGTTCATCACTGTCACCAGGACAGCTGCGATGATCAACCACAGGATCAGATTCTTTGCCATGTCGTTCAATTAGCTACCCTCTGAGGCCGGCGCACGACGCAGCCGTGCCTCGCATGATATTCATCGCCCTAACTTACTACATTACCTACGCAGCCGCAGGCACCGTCTGTAACCCTTTGTGAAAGCTAGACTACACGAAGTTCGGACGATCCTGACGCAGTGGCCGATTGGAATTAACTATCGACCACCCCGCTTCACACCTTTCATTACCCTTTGAAGCCCCTGCCCAACAGGTATTGCTCGCGGGAACGGTCCCGTGACGACGATGGCTTGCGCATTTGCACCTTGTCGAACTTGCTGCGCACATCCTTCAGGTACACGTCAAAACCTTCGCCCTGGAAAATCTTGATCAGGAAGTCGCCCCCGGGCTTGAGTACGCGGGTCGCCAGATCGAGGGCCAGCTCGCAGAGGAACATGGCACGCGGAATGTCCACCGCGGGCGTACCACTCATATTGGGGGCCATGTCGGAAATCACAAGGTCTACATGCGAATCGCCCACCGCTTCGAGAATGCGCTGCAGCACTTCGTCGTGGGTGAAGTCACCTTGAATGAAGGTCACGTCGGCGATCGAGTCCATTTCCAGAATGTCGGAAGCGATCAGGCGACCCTGGCCACCAATCAGACGACTGGTCACCTGGGACCAGCCACCAGGGGCCGCGCCGAGGTCGATCACGCTCATGCCTGGGCGGATAAGGCGGTCCTTCTCCTGGATCTCCAGCAGTTTGTAGCTCGCACGCGAGCGATACCCATCCTTCTGCGCCTGCTTCACAAAAGGGTCGTTGAAATGCTCTCGCAGCCAGTTTGCGCTGCTTTTGGAACGTTGTACCACGGGGCACCTCGATGATATGCGTCGTGATTGACTGGGCGGAGCCGGTGGCCCTCGGGTAAAATGCCGGTCAATTTTACAGAATCAGACGGAAAGGGTCAGATTATGCCGCTCAATAACGAGCAGAAGAAGCAATACAAGTCCATTGGTCATGACCTGAAGCCGGTCCTGATCGTTGCTGGCAACGGTTTGAATGAAGGCGTGATCGCCGAACTGGAGCGCGCACTGGTCGACCATGAGCTGATCAAGGTCGAGATTCGCTCGGAAGACCGCGAGGAACGCGCCGAAACCATCGCCGAGCTGTGCAAGGCCGGCCGTGCCGAGCTGGTGCAGACCATCGGCAAGAAAGCCCTGATCTACCGCAAGAACCCACAGCCGAACAAGCAGCTGTCCAACATCCACCGTTACAAGTAACGGTAGCTCCGATCAGTGGCGCGGTGAACGCGCCCTGACCGGTACCGGCTGGGCCACCAGCACGATGCCGGAAAAACCCAGCACCAGGAAGCAGAACATCTGCCAGCGCTCGCCCACGGAAATGCCGTAGCGCAAGGTGTAATACCCCACGCAGGCACCAAAGCCGAGCAACAGCATCTGGCCGCGGAACTGCCGCCACCAGGCCGCCAGGCCGTCCACCCTCGCCAGCACTGCCAGCTGAGTCAACAAGCCAAGCAACGCCACGCCGATCAACCAGCGGTCGATCTGCCCGGCGATATCCTGTACCAGCAGCGGGGCCAGGCCACTGACCTTGAGCGCAGGCACCAGCCCTACATGGAACACCCACAGGCCACCGACCCAGAAAACCTGGGCCAGTTGCCAGAGGATCCCCTCGAGGGACGGCGCCCGCAGGCGTCGGTCAGATGTGCTTGACTTCGACAATCTCGTACTCGACCGTGCCACTAGGCGTCTTGACGACGACAGTATCACCTTCTTCCTTGCCGATGATGGCACGGGCAATGGGTGCGCCGCTCGACAGCTTGCCCTGCTTCACGTCAGCTTCATCCTCGCCAACGATCTGGTAGGTCACCTCTTCATCGGTTTCGGTGTTGGCCAGTACCACGGTGGTACCGAAAATCACCTTGCCGGTGTGAGGGATGGTGGTCACATCGATGACCACCGAATTCTGCAGACGGCCTTCGATATCACGGATACGCGCTTCGACCATGCCTTGCTCCTCACGGGCGGCATGGTATTCGGCGTTTTCCTTGAGGTCACCCAGCTCACGCGCTTCACCAATGGCCTGACTCAGGCGCGGACGCTCGGTCTTGCTCAGGAACAGGTGCTCTTCTTCCAGGGCGCGAGCGCCCTGGACGGTCATCGGGTATTTGGTAATGCTCATGCTTTCAGTCCTGCATGCAGATCCTGCAAGCGACGAACGGTCTTTTCCGGACCGAATTTCAGCGCTTCGCAGATGGCTTCACCAGCCGCAATGGTAGTGGTGCAGTAAATCTTGTGCTGCAGCGCATTGCGACGAATCGAGTAGGAGTCGGCGATCGACTGGCGACCTTCGGTGGTATTGATGATCAGCGACACTTCGTCGTTCTTGATCATGTCGACCACGTGCGGGCGACCTTCGGTCACTTTGTTCACACGGCGCACTTTCAGGCCAGCCGCCTCGATAACCTTGGCGGTGCCGGCAGTGGCAACCACTTCGAAGCCCAGGGCGATCAGGTCGCGGGCAACGCCGGCCACTTGTGGCTTGTCGTCGTCGCGTACGCTGATAAACGCGGTACCGCCAGTCGGCAGCACTTCACTGGCCCCCATCTGGGCTTTGGCGAAGGCTTCACCGAAGCTGTCACCGACACCCATGACTTCACCGGTCGATTTCATCTCAGGGCCGAGGATCGGGTCAACCCCTGGGAACTTGGCGAATGGGAAGACGGCTTCCTTCACGCTGTAGAAGTTCGGGATGATTTCCTGGGTGAAGCCCAGCTCTTTCAGGGTTTTACCCGCCATGACACGGGCCGCGATCATCGCCAGGGACGTGCCGATGCACTTGGACACGAACGGTACGGTACGCGAGGCACGCGGGTTGACTTCGATCACGTAGATCTTGTCGCCCTGCAGGGCCAACTGCACGTTCATCAGGCCGACCACGCCCAGCTCCAGCGCCATTTTCTTGACCTGAACGCGGACTTCGTCCTGCACTTCCTTGCTCAGCGAGTAAGGTGGCAGCGAGCACGCCGAGTCGCCGGAGTGTACGCCGGCCTGCTCGATGTGCTGCATGATCGCGCCGATGACCACGTCGGTGCCGTCGCACACCGCATCCACGTCCATCTCGATGGCGCAGTTGAGGAAGTGGTCGAGCAGTACCGGGCTGTCGTTCGACACTTGTACCGCTTCACGCAGGTAGCGCTTGAGCTCGTCCAGCTCGTAGACGATCTCCATGGCACGGCCGCCCAGTACGTAGGACGGACGCACGACCAGCGGGTAGCCGATGCTGCCCGCAGCACGGATAGCCTCTTCTTCGCTGCGCACGGTGGCGTTTGGCGGCTGCAGCAGGTTCAGGCGCTGAACCATCTGCTGGAAGCGCTCACGGTCTTCGGCGCGGTCGATGGCGTCAGGGCTGGTACCGATGATCGGCACGCCTGCTTCTTCCAGAGCGCGGGCCAGCTTCAGCGGGGTCTGGCCGCCGTAGTGAACGATCACGCCCTTCGGCTTCTCGACGCGGCAGACTTCCAGCACGTCTTCCAGGGTCAGCGGCTCGAAGTACAGGCGGTCGGAAGTGTCGTAGTCGGTGGAGACGGTTTCCGGGTTGCAGTTGACCATGATGGTCTCGTAACCGTCGTCACGCAGCGCCAGGGCGGCGTGTACGCAGCAGTAGTCGAACTCGATACCTTGGCCGATACGGTTCGGGCCGCCACCCAGGATCATGATCTTGTCGCGGGTCGACGGGTTGGCCTCGCACTCTTCCTCGTAGGTGGAGTACAGGTAGGCGGTGTCGGTGGCGAACTCGGCGGCGCAGGTGTCGACGCGCTTGTACACCGGGAACACTTCCAGCTTATGGCGGTGGCGACGCAGGTTCTTGTCGGTGATGCCCAGCAGGACTGCCAGGCGCTGGTCCGAGAAGCCCTTGCGCTTGAGGCGCAGCATGTAGTCCTTGTCGATTGCCGACAGGGCCAGGGTCTTGACCTTCTCTTCTTCCTTGATCAGGTCTTCCATCTGCACCAGGAACCACATGTCGATGCCGGTCAGATTGAAGATTTCTTCGCAGGTCATGCCCGAACGCATGGCGTCAGCCACGTACCAGATACGCTCGGCACCCGGCACGGTCAGTTCACGCTTGAGGATGCTGGCGGCTTCCGGGCTGGCCAGGTCGACTTTCGGGTCGAGGCCGCAGGCGCCGACTTCCAGGCCGCGCAGGGCTTTCTGCAGGGATTCCTGGAAAGTACGGCCGATGGCCATGACTTCACCCACGGATTTCATCTGGGTGGTCAGGCGGGCGTCGGCTTTCGGGAATTTCTCGAAGGCGAAGCGTGGCAGCTTGGTGACGACGTAGTCGATCGACGGCTCGAAGGACGCTGGGGTGCGACCGCCAGTGATGTCGTTCTGCAGCTCGTCGAGGGTGTAACCAATGGCCAGCTTGGCGGCGATCTTGGCGATCGGGAAGCCGGTGGCCTTGGAGGCCAGGGCGGACGAACGCGATACGCGCGGGTTCATCTCGATGACGACCATGCGGCCGGTGTTCGGGCAAATGCCGAACTGGACGTTGGAACCGCCGGTTTCCACACCGATTTCACGCAGCACCGCCAGCGAGGCGTTGCGCATGATCTGGTATTCCTTGTCGGTCAGGGTCTGTGCCGGGGCAACCGTGATCGAGTCACCGGTGTGCACACCCATCGGGTCGAAGTTCTCGATCGAGCAAACGATGATGCAGTTGTCCTTCTTGTCGCGGACCACCTCCATCTCGTATTCCTTCCAGCCGATCAGCGATTCGTCGATCAGCAGCTCTTTGGTCGGCGACAGGTCCAGACCACGGGTGCAGATTTCTTCGAACTCTTCACGGTTGTAAGCGATACCGCCGCCGGTGCCGCCCATGGTGAACGACGGGCGAATGATGCATGGGAAGCCGAGCTTCTCGAGGACCGCATTGGCCTCTTCCATGCTGTGGGCGATACCGGAGCGCGGGCACTCCAGGCCGATGTCCTTCATGGCCTTGTCGAAGCGCGAGCGGTCTTCGGCCTTGTCGATGGTGTCAGCGTTGGCACCGATCATCTCTACGCCGAACTTCTCCAGAACGCCGTGGCGCTCCAGGTCCAGGGCGCAGTTCAGGGCGGTCTGGCCACCCATGGTCGGCAGGACGGCGTCCGGGCGCTCTTTCTCGATGATCTTGGCCACCGATTGCCACTTGATCGGCTCGATGTAGGTGGCGTCGGCCATGGCCGGGTCGGTCATGATGGTGGCTGGGTTGGAGTTCACCAGGATGACGCGGAAACCTTCCTCGCGCAGGGCTTTACAGGCCTGCGCGCCGGAGTAGTCGAATTCGCAGGCCTGGCCGATCACGATCGGGCCAGCGCCGAGAATCAGGATGCTTTTGATGTCTGTACGTTTTGGCATGGTGGTCACTCAAATCCGGGGTCAGTCGGCAAGCCGCTTTGAACAATCTGGGTCAGGCGCTGCCGGGCGCGGCAGGTGCCGGCCCGGGGCCTTGAAGCAGGATGCTCAGCGGCGCTTGGCCATGGCATCGGTGAAACGATCGAACAGAGGCGCGACGTCGGTCGGGCCCGGGCTCGCTTCAGGGTGGCCCTGGAAGCTGAACGCGCTCTTGTCGGTACGCTCGATACCCTGCAGGGTGCCGTCGAACAGCGACTTGTGAATGGCGCGAACGTTACCCGGCAGGGTCGCCTCGTCAACGGCGAAGCCGTGGTTCTGGCTGGTGATCATGACCACACCGGTATCCAGGTCCTGGACCGGGTGGTTGGCACCGTGGTGGCCGTGGCCCATTTTCACGGTCTTGGCGCCGGAAGCCAGGGCAAGCAGCTGGTGGCCGAGGCAGATGCCGAATACCGGGATCTCGGTTTCGAGGATTTCCTTGATCGCCTGGATCGCGTAGTCGCACGGCTCAGGGTCACCCGGGCCGTTGGACAGGAACACGCCGTCCGGGTTGAGTGCCAACACTTCGCTGGCCGGGGTCTGGGCTGGCACCACGGTCACGCGGCAGCCGCGGGCCACCAGCATGCGCAGGATGTTCAGCTTGACGCCATAGTCGAAGGCAACCACGTGGTACGGCAGGTCGGCAGCGTCGATGGTCGGGTGGCTGTCGGTTTTCAGCTCCCACACACTGGAGCGCCACTCGTAACGTTCCTTGGTGGAGACGACCTTGGCCAGGTCCATGCCCTTCAGGCCCGGGAAGCCACGGGCAGCGGCGATGGCGGCTTCTTCGCTGATGTTGTCACCCGCCAGAATGCAGCCGTTCTGGGCGCCCTTTTCACGCAGGATACGGGTCAGGCGACGGGTGTCGATGCCGGCAATGGCAACGACGTTGTTAGCCTTGAGGTACTCAGGCAGCGACTGGGTATTACGCCAGTTGCTGGCCAGCAGCGGCAGGTCACGGATGACCAGGCCAGCGGACCAGACGCGGTTCGACTCGGCGTCTTCCGGAGTAGTACCGGTGTTGCCGATGTGCGGGTAGGTCAGGGTAACGATTTGCTGCGCGTAGGAAGGGTCTGTAAGGATTTCCTGGTAGCCGGTCATAGCGGTGTTGAATACCACCTCACCAACGGTCTGACCGTCGGCACCGATGGCTTCACCGCGGAAAATACTGCCGTCGGCAAGGGCGAGTATGGCTGGCTTTGTCAAGAAGACCTCCCGTAAATCAAGCATGAAAGGGCGATCGCAGGTTGCAAAAAAGCGGAGTGACGTATGGACACGTCACCCCGCTTTCATGTGCTGAATTCAATTCGCTGCGCGCTTTTAGTGGACACACTAAAGCTGTAGCTTACAGAAAAGTGTGTTTTCGGTCTACCGTGGATGTGTCTCTAAAACACATCAATGCGACAAACTGACATCTGTGTTGGCTTCTTCGCGGGCTTGCCCGCTCCCACAGGGATCGCACCAGCCCAAGAGCAACGCCGCACCTGTGGGAGCGGGCAAGCCCGCGAAGAAGCCAACACCACACTCACGGCTTAACGCAGCTCAAGCACATCCTGCATGTCGTACAGCCCCGGCTCGCGCCCATCCAGCCACAGCGCCGCACGTACGGCACCCTTGGCGAAGGTCATGCGGCTGGAGGCCTTGTGGGTGATTTCCAGGCGCTCGCCTTCAGCAGCGAACAACACGGTGTGATCGCCCACCACATCGCCGGCACGCACGGTAGCGAAACCGATGGTCTTGCGATCGCGCGCACCGGTCTGCCCTTCACGACCATACACGGCCACTTCCTGCAGATCACGACCCAGCGCATTGGCAACCACTTCACCCATGCGCAGTGCAGTACCCGATGGCGCATCGACCTTGTGCCGGTGGTGCGCCTCGATGATTTCGATATCGACATCATCGCCCAGCACCCGCGCAGCCATATCCAGCAGCTTGAGGCTAAGGTTGACCCCCACGCTGAAGTTGGCGGCGAACACGATTGGAATGTCCTTGCCAGCTTCGGCCAACAGCTGCTTCTCTTCGACTGTAAAACCGGTCGTGCCGATGATCATCGCCTTGCCGTGCTTGCGGCAGAACGCGAGGTTTTTCAGGGTCACCGAGGGGTGAGTGAAATCGATCAGCACATCGAACTCGTCGGCAACCTTGGCCAGGTCGTCGGACAACAGCACGCCAATTCGGCCAAGTGCCGCCAGCTCTCCGGCATCAGCCCCGACCAACGAGCTGTCAGGGCGATCGATCGCTGCGGTCAGCCCTGCGCCCGAGGTTTGTTGCACGGCTTCGATGAGGGTTTTGCCCATCCGCCCCGCCGCGCCCATCACTGCAATACGTCGCATAACCTGTTCCTTGTCAGAGATCGCCGAAGAAGCGCTTCACACCATCGAACCAGCCGCTGGCCTTGGGCGAGTGGGAACTGTCGCCTTCCAGCGAATCACGCAGCTCTTCGAGCAGCTCACGCTGACGGCGACTGAGATTGACCGGGGTTTCTACGGCCACACGGCACAGCAGGTCACCCGCACCACCACCACGCACCGGGGCAACACCCTTGCCACGCAGACGGAACTGCTTACCGGTCTGGGTGCCTTCCGGAATCTTCAGCTTCACACGACCATCCAGGGTCGGCACTTCCAGCTCGCCGCCCAGGGCAGCATCGGTGTAGCTGATCGGCACTTCACAGTACAAATGCTTGCCATCACGCTGGAAAATCTCGTGCTCACGCACGCTGATCACCACGTACAGGTCGCCAGTCGGGCCACCATGAGTACCGGCCTCGCCCTCACCCGACAGACGGATGCGGTCGCCGGTATCGACACCTGCCGGCACCTTGACCGACAGCGTCTTGTATTCCTCGACACGCCCTTCACCATGGCACGAAGTGCACGGGTCGGTAATGATCTTGCCTTGGCCATGGCAGCGCGGGCAGGTTTGCTGCACCGAGAAGAAGCCTTGCTGCATGCGCACCTGGCCGATACCACCACAGGTCGGGCAGGTCGACGGGGTCGAGCCCTTCTTGGCACCGGAACCGTCGCAAGGCTGGCAGTTGACCAGGGTAGGCACGCGGATGCTGACCGTGGTGCCACGCACCGCTTCTTCCAGGTTCAGCTCCAGGGTGTAGCGCAGGTCGCTGCCGCGCTGGGCACCGCCTCGACCACCACCGCGACCGCCGCCGAAGAAGTCGCTGAACACATCGCCGAAGATGTCGGAGAAATTGGCACCACCAAAGCCGGCACCACCGCCACCCATGCTTGGGTCGACACCCGCATGGCCATACTGGTCGAAGGCCGCACGCTTGCTCGCGTCTGACAGTACTTCGTAGGCCTCGTTGGCCTCCTTGAACTTGTCTTCCGATTCTTTATCGCCCGGGTTGCGGTCCGGGTGGTACTTCATCGCCAAACGGCGGTAAGCCTTCTTGAGGTCCGCTTCAGTGGCGCCGCGCTCGACACCCAGGACCTCATAATAATCACGCTTGGACATAGGTCATTTGCACCTTGTTGGGCGTGTGGCATCTGCGCCACGCCATCAGCACCCGCGTGCGACCCTCAAGAGCCGCTGACAGATGCTGTAAAAATTCTCGAATTCCAGATACGCCAACGCGGGAGCAAGCCCCCGCGCGGCGACATCCTACCAGCTCACCGGCAAACGACGGTGAACCGGCCGACAACATGCAGGGATTACTGCTTGTTGTTGTCTTTCACTTCTTCGAACTCGGCGTCAACCACGTCATCGTGCTTGGCTTCCGGCTCGGCCTGCTGCGCGCCACCCTGAGGCTGTTCAGCCGACTGCTCGGCGTACATCTTCTGGGCAACCGGGGCAGAGACCTTGGACAGCTCTTCAACCTTGGCGTCGATGGCAGCCTTGTCGTCGCCTTTGACAGCGGCTTCCAGGGCAACAACGGCGGCCTCGATGGCGGTTTTCTCTTCAGCGGTAACCTTGTCACCTGCGTCAGCGACCATCTTGCGGGTCGAGTGAACCAGCGCGTCACCCTGGTTACGGGCAGCAGCCAGCTCTTCGAACTTGCGGTCTTCCTCGGCGTTGGCCTCAGCGTCACGCACCATGCGCTCGATCTCTTCGTCCGACAGGCCAGAGTTGGCCTTGATCACGATCGACTGAGTCTTGCCGGTGGCCTTGTCTTTCGCACCTACGTGCAGGATGCCGTTGGCGTCGATGTCGAAGGTCACTTCGATTTGCGGCACGCCACGCGGTGCTGGCGGAATGTCAGCCAGGTCGAACTTGCCCAGCGACTTGTTCTGCGCAGCCTGCTTACGCTCACCTTGCAGCACGTGAATGGTCACGGCGCCCTGGTTGTCGTCGGCAGTCGAGAACACCTGCGACTTCTTGGTCGGGATGGTGGTGTTCTTCTCGATCAGCGCGGTCATCACGCCGCCCATGGTTTCGATACCCAGGGTCAGCGGGCTGACGTCCAGCAGCAGTACGTCTTTTACGTCACCGGCCAGTACCGCACCCTGGATGGCAGCACCCATGGCGACGGCTTCGTCCGGGTTCACGTCCTTGCGCGCTTCTTTACCGAAGAAGTCGGCCACTTCTTTCTGCACCAGCGGCATGCGGGTCTGACCGCCGACCAGGATCACGTCGTCGATCTTGCTGGCGTCGATGCCGGCGTCTTTCAGGGCGATGCGGCAAGGCTCGATGGTACGCTTGACCAGGTCTTCGACCAGCGACTCCAGCTTGGCGCGGGAGATCTTCACGTTCAGGTGCTTAGGACCGGTGGCATCTGCAGTGATGTACGGCAGGTTGACGTCGGTCGACTGAGCGGACGACAGCTCGATCTTGGCTTTTTCTGCGGCTTCTTTCAGGCGCTGCAGGGCCAGAGGATCGTTCTTCAGGTCCATGCCCGACTCTTTCTTGAACTCGTCGACAAGGTAGTCGATCAGGCGCATGTCGAAGTCTTCGCCACCCAGGAAGGTGTCACCGTTGGTAGCCAGTACTTCGAACTGGTGCTCACCGTCGACTTCGGCGATTTCGATGACCGAAACGTCGAAGGTACCACCACCCAGGTCATAAACGATGACGGTGTGGTCGCCCTTGGCCTTGTCCATGCCGTACGCCAGTGCAGCGGCAGTCGGCTCGTTGATGATGCGTTTTACGTCCAGGCCAGCGATGCGGCCGGCGTCTTTGGTAGCCTGACGCTGGCTGTCGTTGAAGTAGGCCGGAACGGTGATGACCGCTTCAGTGACTGGCTCGCCGAGGTAGTCTTCGGCGGTCTTCTTCATTTTCTTCAGGACTTCGGCACTGATCTGCGGCGGAGCCATTTCCTTGCCAGCAGCCTCGACCCAGGCGTCACCGTTGTTCGCCTTGACGATCTTGTACGGCACCAGCTTGATGTCTTTCTGCACGACATCTTCTTCGAAGCGGCGGCCAATCAGGCGCTTCACTGCGAACAGGGTGTTGTGCGGGTTGGTGACCGCCTGGCGCTTGGCCGACTGGCCAACCAGGATTTCGCCATCGTTGGCGTAGGCCACGATCGAAGGGGTAGTACGCGCACCTTCGGCGTTTTCGATGACTTTGACGTTACCGTTTTCCAGAATGGAGACGCACGAGTTGGTGGTCCCCAGGTCGATACCGATGATTTTACCCATGTTAACTCTCCCGAAACTTGAATTTGGTAGCAGCGACTACTTTGGCCAACTGCGGTAATACTTGAAGGCTTGACACCTAGATGGGGATGCCCCGAAGGATTTCAAGCCTTTTCATTGATCGAGGGTTGCGCCGCGCTCGGCGCCTTGCTGACCACCACCATGGCGGGGCGCAGCAGACGGCCGTTCAGCAGGTAACCCTTCTGGAACACGTTCAGCACGCTGTTTGGCTCGACCTCGGCGTTTTCCTGCATGGCCATGGCCTGGTGGTGCTCAGGGTTGAACGGCTGGCCGTGCGGGTCGACAGCTTCAAGGTTGTAGCGCTTGAGGGTGTCCTGGAACATCTTCAGGGTCAGCTCGACCCCTTCGCGGATCTGCTTGACGTGCTCATCCTCGGCACTGGAGTGAGCCAGGGCCAGTTCCAGGCTGTCGATCACCGGCAGCAAGTCGCTGGAGAACTTCTCCAGGGCGAACTTGTGGGCTTTTTCCACATCCTGCTCGGCACGACGGCGTACGTTCTGCAGGTCGGCAACGGCGCGCAGCGCCTGATCCTTGGCTGCGGCCAGCTGTTCCTCGAGCTCCAGAACACGGGTATCAGCTGCATTGCCTGCACCGGTTTCTTCCACGTTAAGGTCTTTCTCGTTCAGCTGCTCATCAGCCATGGGGTCTCTCCTGCGCAATTTTGTGGACTGCGAGCCAGGCTCGCCTTGGATGTCGGCTATATGGGGCCGGAAAAACCAGGTTCAAGGGGCAAGGTGGTTTTCAAGGCTGCAACAGAATCTGCGAAGGGGCATTGGCAGGCCTGAAAAAAGTACTGTATAAATAACCAGACCTGATTTCCGGGAGCCGCCCCCATGCTGGTGCACCTGTCCATTCACAACTACGCCATCGTCGAGCACCTCGACCTCGAAATCGCCCGTGGCATGTCCGTCATCACCGGCGAGACCGGTGCCGGCAAATCGATCATGCTCGACGCCCTCGGCCTTGCCCTGGGCGACCGTGCCGACAGCGGCGTGGTGCGCCCCGGCACCGACAAGGCAGACATCCTCGCCACGTTCGACCTGGTGGACATTCCCGAAGCCCACACCTGGCTGGCCGAGCGCGACCTGGACAACGAAGGCCTGTGCATCCTGCGCCGGGTGATTACCGCCGAAGGCCGCAGCCGCGGCTACATCAACGGCACGCCCTGCCCGCTCGGCGACCTCAAGGCGCTGGGCGAACTGCTGATCGATATCCACAGCCAGCATGAGCACCAGTCCCTGCTCAAGACCGACACCCACCGCCGCTTGCTTGACGAGTATGCCGGCGCCGTCGACCTGGCCCGCCAGGTACAGCTTGCAGCCAAGCGCTGGAACCAGACCCGCCTGGAGCTGGAGCGCCTGTCCAACTCGGGCGACGAGCAGCGCGCCCGCCACCAGCTGCTCAGTTACCAGTTGGAAGAACTGGACAACCTCGGCCTGGGCGAGCACGAACTGGAGCAGCTGGAACAGGAACACAAGAACCTGACCAGCGCCGAAGCCCTGTTCGGCATCTGCCGCCAGGTCATCGACCAGTGCAGCGAGAGTGATTCGGGCAATGTGCTGAGCGCCCTCACCTCCAGCCTCAACCGCCTGGGTGCCGCCACCAACTCGCCCAAGGCACTGAACGAAGCGGCCAACCTGATCGCCAGCGCGCAGATTCAGGTCGAGGAAGCCGTGGGCGAACTCAACCGCTTCCTCGACAACTTCGACGCCGACCCGATGCGCCTGCAAGTCCTGGAAGAGCGCCTGGACACCATCTACACCCTGGCGCGCAAACACCGGGTGCACCCCACCGAGCTGCCCCACCTGCAACAGCAACTGATGGAGGAGCTGGAAGGCCTTAACGCCAGTGACGAGTCGATCGAGCGGCTGGGCGAAGAGCTTGCCGCCTACGCCCAGCACTATAAAGAGAAGGCGCGCGAACTCAGCGGCCTGCGCCAGCAAGCGGCGCAGCAGCTGGCAGGCGCGGTGGAGCAGGAAATCCAGCGCCTGGGCATGCCTGGCGGGCGCTTCTGCATCGAACTGACAGCGAACGAAGGCGCCGAACTGTCACCCCATGGGCTGGAGCAGATCGAACTGCTGGTCAGTGCCAACCCTGGCCAGCCGCTCAAGGGCCTGGCGAAGGTGGCGTCGGGCGGTGAACTGTCACGTATCAGCCTGGCGATCCAGGTCATTACTGCGCAGACCTCGCGCATTCCTACCTTGGTGTTCGACGAAGTCGACGTGGGTATTGGCGGGCCAACGGCAGAAATTGTCGGCCAACTGCTGCGGCGCCTGGGCGAGCGCGGCCAGGTACTGACCGTGACCCACCTGCCGCAGGTGGCGGCGCAGGGGCATCACCATTTGTTCGTGCACAAGGTGCGCAACAGCGACACCACCCACACCGCCGTGGCTAGCCTTGGCAAGCGTGAGCGCGTGGAAGAAGTGGCGCGGATGCTCGGTGGTATCGACCTGACCAAGGAATCCCTGGCCCATGCACGCAAGATGGTGGTGAGCGGCAAGGCCTGAGCCCCTACCCGGCAGACGCGGTCAATGTGGGAGCAACTGTCTTGCTCAATTTTCTAAAAGCTGGCGCGATCCGTGGACTGCCCCCCAAAAGTTGGACAGTTTTAAGCTGCAGCCTGAGCCCTGTATTCCACAGGGCTCAGGCCATTGAGTCTCAGCTTGATGCGATCATGGTTGTAGTA
>PJUF01000244.1_pt1 | contig 47398 bp, 39 predicted proteins | sample 1512191 | NCBI WGS metagenome assembly PJUF01 (sample SAMN08177673, study PRJNA422409) | Feces metagenome, whole genome shotgun sequencing project. | isolation source: Chicken feces (3) enriched on wood chips | host: Gallus gallus | place: USA: Madison | collected 2015-01-15 | reverse complement strand
TCAACGCCGGCCGGCAGCAGTTCCGCGAGGACGTGGGCCAGGTCTCGACCGAGGATTTCGACGCTACGCTGAAGACCAACCTCTACGCCCTGCACTGGCTGTGTCAGGCGGCGACGCCCCACCTGTCGCCGGGCGCGGCGGTCATCACCACGGCTTCGATCCAGGCCTATGAGCCGTCGGACATCCTGCTGGACTACGCCACCACCAAGGGCGGGATCGTCACCTACACCAAGGCCCTGGCCAGGCAGTTGATCGAGAAGGGCGTGCGGGTGAACGCCGTAGCGCCGGGGCCCTTCTGGACCGTGCTGCAGCCCAGCGGCGGCCAGCCGCAGGAGAAGGTGGAGAAGTTCGGCGCCCACAGCGCCTTCGGCCGTCCGGGCCAGCCGGTCGAGATCGCACCCGTCTACGTGCTGCTGGCCTCGCAGGAGGCCAGCTTCGTCACGGGCGAGGTCTGGGGCGTCACCGGCGGCGCCGGGATCGCCTGACTCTCTTCAGACCTCGAACACGCGATAGGGCGTATCGCCCAGCGTGCGCAGAACGGGCAGGGCGACGTTGTAGACCGGGACGCCGCGGGCGGTGCGGCCTTCCGGCGCGCCGCGATGAGCGTGGCCGTGCAGCACCAGCTTGACGTTCTCATAGCGATCGACGACCTCGGCCAGCCGCGACGAGCCGAGGAAGGCGTGAATCTCGGGCGGCTCGCCGATCACCGTATCCACCACGGGGGCGTAATGGAGCAGCACCACGCTCCGCTCGGTGCGCAGGGTCCGGATCGAATTCTCGATCAGATTGGCGTCTTCCACCGCCTCATTGACGAAGGTCTTGATCGAGGCCTCGCCGAAGGAGCTGAGCATGTAGCGGCCGAAGCCGCCGACGAAGCCCTTGCCTCCGGCGAAGCCGACGCCGTCGATCTCATAGGCCTCGCCGGTCAGCATCCTGACCCCGGCCTCCGTCAGCATACGGGTCACGTCCTGCGGTTGGCCGCACTCATGCTCGTGATTGCCCAGAACGCCGACCATGGGGATGCGGCAGGCGTGCAGGTCTTCCAGCAGGTTCTCCACCTCGACTGTCTTGCCGAAATTGACCAGGTCGCCGCACAGGCACAGCACGTCGGCGTCCTCATGCACCCGGTCGAACAGGTCGCGATAGGCGCGATGCGAGGTTTCGCCGACGTGCAGGTCGCCGACGGCGGCGACGCGCAGCTTCTTCTTCGGCCCGGATTCCATGCCCGGCTGGGGCGTCTGGCCTTCGGCGGGAGGCGCGGCGGTTTCAGGCGACGGGGTCATGGCGCTCCTCCAGGCCCTTGCCCACCACGTCGCCGAAGCCCCATTCGGAGATGTCGGCGATATAGTCGCGCGGGCTGAACAGACGGCCGCGACAGACCTTAACGCGCGGCGGCGGCAGATCGACCTGAGCCTGTAGGCGACCGATCAGTTCGGTCATCAGCCAGGCGGGCACCAGGCCGCGCTCGGTCGGATAGGCGAAGCGGAAGTTGAGCAGGTGCGCCATCAGCACCTCCCAATAGAGGTCCATCTGATCCAGCAGCGACTTCCAGTCGATGGCCTCAGCCTGCTTCAGGATGACGTGGTTCACGTCTGCTCCGTCGTAGCGATAGCGGTCCTGGATGAAGGCCTTGGACAGGATCAGGGCGGTCGGCGGGGTGATCGTCACCTCATGCCCGTAGACGGTGATGCGGTCCGGCCCGAACCAGCTGTCGGACACGGCGATGGTGCCGTTCGACATGGCGAAGATCACGTCGAAGAAATGCTTGTCGTCCTTCCAGACCTTGGCGATCCAGCGTTCGTCTTCTACGTCGGTGCGATAGCCCCGCGCCTGGAAGAAGGCGAGGATTCGAGGGTAGTCGCCGGGCTTGCAGAAGACGTCGAGATCCTTGGTCGGCCGACGGATTCCCGTATAGGCGGTAACCGCATAGGTGCCCGACAACAGGAAGGGCACGCCCGATTCCTTCAGCAGGCGCAGGGCCTCCTCATAGAAGGCCTGGGCTTCGGGCGGTGGTTCAAAGGCCGGGTCGGCGACCGTGTCGGACATGGGGTGCGGGTTCCTGAACAGGGCAGGGGAACGGCGCATATCGAAGCCGGGTTCCGCCCGGGAGGGCGCAGGCCTGGCGTGATCCGGGTCGGTGAACCGTCGCTGCACGCAGGCGTTGGCCCAGGATGGTCGATGCCGTCTGGACACCTTATTGCGGGCCCGCGCCCGATCCGGCCGAGGCGCTGAGCCGCTGGAACGGCGACCCGGTTCTCTGGGCCGTTCTGACGGCTGCGACGGTCGCGGGGCTGGTTCTGCTGCGCGGACCGGAAAAGGGGCGATACGCGGCGGCGATGGCGGTGCTGGCGATCGGCTTCATCTCGCCTCTGTGCGCGCTGAGTTCGGCCCTGTTCACCGCACGGACCCTGCATCACCTTTTGCTGGTGCTGGCGGCGGCGCCCTTGCTGGCCCTGTGCCTGCCCCGGCTGAAACGGCCGCGTCTGGCGGCGGCCACCGCGGTGCAGGCGGTGGTCTTCTGGGCCTGGCACGCGCCCGGACTCTACGCTCAGGCCCTGTCGCATGACGGGGTCTATTGGCTGATGCAGTTCAGCATCCTGGGAGGTGCCGTCTGGTTCTGGGCGGCGGTGCGAAGCGCCAGGGGCCATGCGGCCGTGGCCGCCCTGCTGGCGGCCATGCTGTTGATGGGGCTTCTGGGCGCCCTGATCGTGTTCGCGGGCCAGCCGCTCTATGCGCCGCATTTCGCCAGCACCATGGCCTGGAACATGACGCCGCTGGAGGATCAGCAGGCGGCCGGGCTCATCATGTGGGCGCCGGCGGCGGCGGCCTACCTCCTGGTCGCACTGTGGCGGATTCACGGTCTGCTGAAGCCGGCGGGCGAGGCGGCGGCATGATCGACCGGCTGATCGCCCAGGCGCTGGAGTGGGCCGCCGGTCATCATGATGAGGGGCGCTATTCCCCCGTGGCCATCTGGTTTCACTGGATCATGGCAGGTCTGGTGGTGTTCCAGTTGGGCTGGGGCTGGTGGATGGGGCGGTTGCCGGTCGGCGGCGAGAAGGTCGCGGCCTATGAGGTCCATTTCGCCGTCGGCGTGCTGATGCTGCTGCTAGTCATCGGTCGCCTGACCTGGCGGCTGGTCGCGCCGGACCTGATCAATGACGCGGACAAGCCGGGCTGGGAAAGCACCGCCGCCCACGTCACCCACTATGTCTTCTATCTTTGCCTGTTCGGCCTGCCGCTGTCGGGCTGGGCCATGATCTCGGCGACGGCGAGGGACACCCAACTGGCGGCGGCGGGCTTCATCCCCTGGCCGCTGTTGCCGATGCAGGATCTGTCGAACCGTCAGCTCTGGGCGGTCGAGGCGACGGCCGAGTGGATGCACTGGGGTCTGGTCCTGACCCTTCTTCTGATGATCCCGATCCATGCCGGGGCGGCGCTCAAGCACCATCTGATCGATCGGGACGACGTGTTTCACGCGATGCTGCCGGTCGTGCCGCAGCCGAAGCCGAAACGGACGCGCTGGCAGAGGCGTTGGCGTGCGCTTGAGCGGCGGGTCGGGTCGACAGCCACGCGGCTATGGCGCGGGCTTCTTCTTCCGTCAGATGCTGGACGGCGGCGGCCATGACGCCGCGCGGGTCGTTGCGCCGCTGACCGGACTTCCAGCGGTCGATCTGCTCCAGAGTATAGGCGGCGGGCTGCCGGGCGACGATCGGCTGACCCGCGCCTGCGCCCTGGCCTTCAGTTCCATGGCAGGCGGCGCAGGCGGTGATCCCTCGTGCTGTGTCGCCGGTCAGCCAGATCGACGGCGGAGGAGCGGCTGACGCACCGGCGGACTGAGCGGGCAGCCCGGCGTACCAGGCCGCCACGATACGGCGGGCGTCGGGGTCAAGGCCGCGCGCCACGCGAGTCATGACGTCGTCGGGACGCAGGCCGCTGGCGTAATCCTCCATCTGCTTCTGCAGATAGCCCTGGTCCAGACCCGCCAGGCGCGGCGAGGAAACGCCGTCGCCTTCGCCTTTCAGGCCGTGACACGTGAAGCAGGCGTTGCCCGCGCCGCCGGCGCCGCCGCTCATGGCGATGATCTCGCCGGACGCCTGAAAGGCGCGATCGGTCTCGCCCGGCGTCGTATCGCAGGCGGCGAGGGTCAGTCCCAGAAAAGCGATGGGCAGGGCGCGCACTCCGATCCAACACCGGCCTTGCGGCGCCGGTTCCGCCTCGGAACCCCCGGCCGCCCGATGGATTGGTTCTGGCGAAGCTGAAAGGGGCCGGATGCCGTCATGTCGCGACGATGGGGAAGATAGGGGCGGCGGTCTTGGCCGTCGGCCTGCTAGGCTTGGCCGCCTGCGCGGACAAGGCCGGGGCGCCGCGCGACCTGGCGGGCGCCGATCCGGCCGAAGGGTTGCGCCTTGTCCGGACGCAGGGCTGCGGCGCCTGCCACGCCATTCCCGGCGTGGCCTGGCCCGAGGGGCGGACCGGCGGATCGCTGGCGGGCGTCGGGGCGCGGCCGATGATCGCAGGGCGCCTGCCGAACCAGCCTGCGATCATGGCCGCCTTCGTGCGCGACGCGCCGTCGCTGCTGCCCGACACCGGCATGCCGCCCATGCCCCTGAGCGAAGCCGAAGCCCGCAACATAGCGGCCTACCTCTATACGCTCGATGATGACTGAGACGCCGGACATGCTGGGCGGCTGGCCGCCGCCGGTTCTGGACCCCGCCGGACCGTTCGCCGGGCCGGTGACGGTCGTCGCCTGGGTGCTGTTCGTCATGGGCGCGGTCGTGCTGGCCGTTGTCCTGATCGCCCTGGGCGTCGCCCTGTTCGGGCCGAGGACGTGGAAACGACGCGTGGGCGGCGAGCGCCTGGTCTGGATCGGCGGCCTGGCCTTTCCGGTGGTCGTGCTGACGGGCCTGCTGATCTACGGCCTCAGCGTCACCACGCGCGTGTCGGATGCGCCGCGCGACGGCGAGATGCGCGTGCGCGTCACCGGCGAGATGTGGTGGTGGCGCGTGGCCTATCTGGATGACCAGGGTCGCGAAACGGTCCAGGACGCCAATGAGGTTCACATCCCCGTCGGCCGTCCGGTGGTGGTCGAACTGGAGAGCGCCGACGTCATCCATAGCCTGTGGGTGCCGCGCCTGGGGGGCAAGACGGACATGATCCCAGGCCGCCGCAACTTCATGCGCCTGCAGGCTGACAAGCCGGGCGTTTATGCGGGACAGTGCGCCGAATACTGCGGCGGCTCTCACGCCCTGATGGGCTTCGTCGTCGTCGCCCATGCGGAGGCCGACTTCGAAGCCTGGCGGGCCAGGCAAGCCGCGCCCGCCGCGCCGTCCGCCCTGCCTGGCGCGGCGGTGTTCACCGCCTCGGGCTGCGGCGCCTGCCATACCATACGCGGAACCGAGGCCAACGGCCTGGCCGGGCCGGACCTGACCCACGTCGGTTCGCGCCAGACGCTGGGCGCGGGCATCCTGCCCAACAATCAGGGCACGATGGCGGGGTGGATCGCCGACAGCCAAGGGATCAAGCCGGGCAACCGCATGCCGTCCTATCCGGTGCTGACCGGGCGCGAGCTGCGCGACCTGGCCGCCTATCTGGACAGTCTGAAATGACGTCGGAAACCGGCTTCGACGTCCGCAAATACGATCGCTTTCCCACCGAGGAGCCGCGTCCGGATGGCGAGCTGGAGCAGCTGGAAGCCGCCTGGTGCGGTCCGCGCCGTCCCGGCGAGTGGATCACGGCGATCAACAACAACATCATCGGCGTCTATTACGTCGGCGCGGCCATGCTGTTCTTCGTGCTGGCGGGGGTGCTGGCGCTGCTGATGCGCACCCAGCTGGCCTTGCCGATGAGCGGCTTCCTGCCGCAGGAGACCTACAACCAGATCTTCACCATGCACGGCACGGTGATGATGTTCCTGTTCGCCGTGCCGGCGGTCGAGGCGCTGGGCGTGCTGCTGCTGCCGCAGATGTTGGGGGCGCGCGACCTGCCGTTTCCGCGTCTGGGGGCCTATGCCTTCTGGGCCTATCTGATCGGCGGCCTGGCCTTCTTCTGCTCCCTGTTCTTCGGCCTGGCGCCGGACGGGGGATGGTTCATGTATCCGCCGCTGACCGGCATGACCTATTCACCGGGGATCAACGCCGACTTCTGGCTGCTGGGCATCGGCTTCATCGAGATCTCGGCCATCGCCGGAGCGATCGAGATCATCGTCGGGGTGCTGAAGACGCGCGCGCCCGGCATGACGCTGGACAAGCTGCCGGTTTTCGCCTGGGCCATGCTGATCTTCGCTTGCATGATCATCATCGCCTTTCCCTCGGTGATCCTGGCGACCTTGCTGCTCGAGCTGGAGAGGGCGCTGGGCTGGCCCTTCTTCGATCCGCTGAAGGGCGGCGATCCCATGCTGTGGCAGCACCTGTTCTGGTTCTTCGGCCACCCGGAGGTTTACATCATCTTCCTGCCAGCGGCGGGGGCCATGTCGACCATCATACCCGCCATGGCGCGGACCAGGCTGGTCGGGCATCCCCCGGTGGTCATGGCCATGCTGGCGACCGGCTTCATCAGCTTCGGCGTGTGGGCGCACCATATGTTCACCACCGGCATGCCGCAGATCAGCATCAACTACTTCAGCGCCGCCTCCATGGCGGTCAGCGTGCCCGCCGGTGTGCAGGTCTTCGCCTGGATCGCCACCATAGCGGCCGGAAAGATGCGCTTCACCACGCCCGGCCTGTTCGCCGTGGGCGGCCTGGTCATCTTCGTCATGGGCGGGCTGACCGGGGTGATGGTCGCCATGGTCCCCTTCGACTGGCAGGCCCACGACAGCTACTTCATCGTCGCCCACCTGCACTACGTCCTGATCGGCGGCATGGTCTTTCCCATGTTCGCGGCCATCTACTACTGGCTGCCCATGTCCAGCGTCCGGCCGCTGAGCGAGCGTATGGGCAAATGGATATTCTGGCTGATGTTCGCCGGGCACAACATCGCCTTCCTGCCGATGCATCTGACCGGGCTGATGGGGATGCCGCGCCGGGTCTACACCTATCTGCCGGGACGCGGCTGGGACCTGCCCAACTTCATCTCGACCATAGGGGCCTTCCTGTTCGGGCTGGCGGTCCTGCTCTGGGTCATCGACATGATCCGCAACTTCCGCCCCTTCGGCCCGCGCGAGGCGGGCAACATCCACGACGGCCCCGGTCTGGAATGGCTGCCCAGCGGCTATTATTCCGTGCGCTCCGTCCCGGTGGTGAAGAGCCTCTATCCGCTCTGGGAGCAGAAGGGGTTGGCGAAGGAGGTGCAGGAGGGGCGCTGGTTCCTGCCCGGCGCGGCGGGAGGCGAGCGCCAGACCCTGGTCACCAGCCCTCTGAACGCGGAGCCGCAGTATGTCCTGCGCCTTCCGCGCCCGTCCCCCTGGCACGTTTTCGGCGCGGTCTTCACCGCCGGTTTCTTCCTGATCTTGACCATCCAGGCCTATGCCGCCGCGGTGATCAGCGGGGTGCTGGCGATCTACTGCATCATGCGCTGGTGCTGGTTCCTGGATGCGCCGTACAGTCGCAAGACCACGGACATCGGGGCGGGCGTCCGCATGCCCAACTATGTTTCGGGGCCGTCCAGTCATGGCTGGTGGGCCATGGTGATCGTGCTGATCGTCGGCGGCATGGTCTGCCTGCTGGCGGGCTTCTCCTATGTCTTCCTGTGGAGCCGACGGCCGGATCTGTGGCAGGCGCCGCCGGAGACGGCGTCGATGATGCTGCACCTCGGAGCCCTGGTCCTGGCGGGGCTGTGCGCCGCAGCCGCGCCGCGCGTGTTGCGCCGGGCGAGGAGGGGAGCGGAGACGCTCGCCACGGCTCTCCTGCTCGTCAGCGCCATCGGCGCCGCGACGGCGACAGGGTTGGAGCTTCGGGCTTGGTGGTCCGCCGGCTTGAAGCCGGATGCTACCAGTCAGGGCGCCGCTGTCTTCGCTCTTCTGGGCTGGGCGGGGACTTTCGCGGGGATCGGGGCCTTGATGGGACTCTATATCCTGTTGCGTCGAACGTTTGGACGGGTGTCGGCCGACCGGCCCTCCACGGTCGATCTGATCGGCCTCTTCATGGCTTATACGGCGGGGCAGGCGGCGATGGTCGTGCTGCTGATCCGGCTGTTTCCGGGCGGCGGATCGTGACGCGCTGGCTGGCCATGACGGCGGGCCTGCTGATCTGGGCAGGGCATTTCCTCGGCCTCTATCTGCTCGCCAGCGCCGCAGACGTCTGGTCGTCGACCGAGGCGGCCGCTGGGCGCTGGATCGGGCTGGGCTTCAGCCTTCTGTGTTTGGCGCTGATCGCCGTCGTGGCCGTCGTCATGGCGCGGCGTCCTCTCCCCGATGGGCCGGGCCTGTGGGAGCGACGCGTGGCCCTGACTGGCGCGCTTGTCGCCGCCGTCGGGGTGACGTGGCAGACGACGCCGCTGGCGTTCTGAAAAATCTATCCGGGCGTACTGGATCGACGGTAGATTGGAACATATCATGAACGTATGGCGCGGATTGATCTGAGACGAAAGCTGGCGGTTCTGGCGGATGCGGCGAAATACGACGCCTCCTGCGCCTCATCCGGCGCGACGAAGCGGGATTCTCTGAGCGGTCGGGGGATCGGGTCGACCGAGGGCATGGGCATTTGCCACGCCTATACGCCGGATGGACGGTGCGTCAGCCTGCTGAAGATACTGCTGACCAACTTCTGCATCTATGACTGCGCCTACTGTATCAACCGGGTGTCCTCGAACGTCGAGCGGGCGCGCTTCACGGTGCAGGAGGTCGTGGATCTGACCTTGGCCTTCTACAAGCGCAACTACATCGAGGGGTTGTTCCTGTCGTCGGGCGTGATCCGCGACGGCGACTACACCATGGAGCAACTGGTCGAGGTCGCGCGGCGCCTGCGCGAGGAGCACGACTTTCGCGGCTACCTCCACCTGAAGCTGATCCCCGAAGCGGACGCACGGCTGGTGGAGCTGGCGGGCCTCCATGCGGATCGCCTGTCGGCCAATATCGAACTGCCCCGCGATGAGGCCCTGGGCCGTCTCGCTCCGGAAAAGGATGCTCGGACGATCCGCAAGACCATGGGGCAGGTGCGGCTGAAGCTGGAAGCGGCCCAGCCGGAAAGGAGAGACCGCAAGCGGCCGCCCGCCTTCGCCCCTGCGGGTCAGTCGACGCAGCTGATCGTCGGCGCCGACGGCGCGCCGGACACGGAGATCATGGCCCGCAGCGCCTCGCTGTATGGCGGATACGGCCTGCGTCGGGTCTACTATTCCGCCTTCAGCCCCATTCCCGACGGCTCCAGCCTGTTGCCGCCGACCAAGCCGCCCTTGATGCGCGAGCACAGGCTCTATCAGGCGGACTGGCTGATGCGCTTCTACGGCTTCACCGCGCCCGAGATCGGGGAGGGCGCGGATGGCGGCATGTTGGACCTGGACGTCGATCCCAAGCTGGCCTGGGCGCTGCGGCGACGCGAGGCCTTTCCTCTGGACGTCAACCGGGCTGCGAGGGAGAGTCTGCTGCGGGTGCCGGGCCTGGGCGTGAAGGCGGTCGACCGCATCCTGTCGGTGCGCCGGCATCGGACCTTGCGGCTCGAGGACATCGGGCGGCTGACCCGCTCCATCGAGGCGGTGCGGCCGTGGATCACGACGCTGGACTGGACGCCCGGCGGCCTGACCGACGCGGCGGACCTGCGCGCGCGCCTGGCGCCCCGCCGCAAGGCCGAACAGTTGAGCCTGTTCTGATGCAGACCGCGGTTCTGGCCGACCCGCTGGATTTCGACGGCTGGCGCGAGGCGGCGCGGCGGTTGCGGCTGGCCGGCGTCGAGCCGACCCGCGCACAGTTCGTGGTGGGGCAGTCCTTCGGAGGCCTGTTCGACGAAGCTGCTGTTCTTCCCCAGGTTGATGGCGCGTTCAGCGTCCCGCGCACCTTCTGGGAAACGGCGACCCAGTTGATCCAGCATCGATCCGACGATCGCTTCGACCTCATGTATCGCCTGCTATGGCGCTTGAAGGATCAGCCGAACCTCATGGCCGTCCTTTCGGATCGTGACGTCGCCGAGGCGGCTGATCGGGTGAAGGCGGTGCGCCGCGCTGCTCACAAGATGAAGGCCTTCGTCCGCTTCCGGCAGACTGAGGACGAGACGGGCGAGCACTGGTGCGCCTGGTTCGAGCCGGCCCATCGCGTGCTGCAAGCGACGGCCCCCTTCTTCGCGCGGCGGTTCAGCACCATGCGGTGGTCGATCCTGACGCCGGACGGGTCCGCCCATTGGAACGGCGAAGCCTTGACCTACGGGCCGCCCGCCGATCAGGCGCAGGCGCCCAGGGAAGACGCGATGGAGGATTTCTGGCGCACCTATTACGCCTCGACCTTCAATCCGGCGCGGCTGCGGCTCCAGGCCATGCGCTCGGAAATGCCCAAGCGCTACTGGAAGAACCTGCCCGAGGCGGCGCTGATCCCGGAACTGACCGCGGATGCGTGGGTTCGCACAGAAGCCATGGTGACCCAGCCCGCGCCTCGACCCAACGAACGGTTCCAGCGTGTTCGCGCGCCCGCGATTGATCGCGCCACGACCGATGATCTGGTTCCCGAGACTCTCGACGACCTGGCGCGCGGCGTTCAGGGCTGCCGCCGCTGTCCCTTGTGGCGGGACGCCACCCAGGGCGTCTGCGGCGAGGGGCCGGCGCGCGCCGCCCTGATGGTGGTGGGCGAGCAGCCGGGCGATCAGGAAGACCTGGCCGGACGTGCCTTTGTCGGCCCGGCCGGACGCCTGCTGGACACCATGCTGGAGGCGGCGGGGCTGGATCGGCGCGACCTCTACCTCACCAATGCGGTCAAGCATTTCAAGCACGAGCCGCGCGGCAAGCGCCGTCTGCACAAGACGCCCAATGCGGGCGAGGTCCAGGCCTGCCGCTGGTGGCTTGATCACGAGCGGCGCCTGGTGAAGCCTCGGTTGATCCTGGCGCTGGGCGCGACGGCGGGTCTGGCGCTTCTGGGCCGAAAGCCCGCCGTGCAGGCGGAGCGCGGCCGGATCATCACTGCGGACGACGGCGCGCGGGTGCTGCTAACGGTTCATCCCGCCTATCTGCTGCGCCTGCCTGATCCAACGACGAGGGATAAAGAACGCGCCAGGTTCCTGGCGGACCTCGCGGTCGCGTCGGCTGAACTTTGAGATATGAGGCGAGTAGCCCTCCCTCCGGGGGGGGGCTGCTTTTGGGGACCTGCCCAAGGGCTAGGAGCGCTGAAAAGGCGGACGGCCCGTTACATACGACGCCGAGCGCTCCTCTATTTCTGGCGCGGAGCTTCCAGGCCTTGCTCGGAGGCGTCTGAGCCGCCGCCACGCTGGGCCAGAACGGCGCGGGCCAACTCTTCCGCCGCCAGTCGGACCTCGTCCTGAACGGCTTGGTCGCGATCCAGCGCGTCATGGCTGGTCGCGTAGGGCTGCCAGTAGCCGATGTAGCGGTCGATCTCCGCGTCGGGGCCGGCCGAGGACAGCTTCATCGAGACCAGCCAGTCGGACAGGGCGCGGCGCACGTTTTCAGCCCCCTCGACATCGCCGTGGACGACCAGGGCGAAGCGACGGCACGCCAGTTTGAAGCCGACACGCTTCGTCGTCGGCCCCTCGGCCGTACTCAATTTCCGGCCTCATCCCCGGCGCTGACCTCAAGCAAAGGGCTGTCGTAGCCTTCGTTAGCCTTCGGATCGGAGCTCAATGCCGCTGTCATGAGGGCATCGCCTTCGATGGGTCGCCCCGTGGCCTGAAGCATTTTGCCTAGACCGTATTTGGCCTTTTGGTTGGATGGGTCCAGTTCCGTCGCCGTGCGATAGGCGGCGAGCGCCTCACTTTCGCGGTTTTGGACATACAGCAGATATCCACGCCGCAAATGCAGTTCGATATCGTTCCCTTGTTGCTCAAGGGCCTTGTCGCACATGGTTAGTGCGAAATGGCGGCTGTGCCGCAAAAGGGATTGCGAGGCGCAGGCCCGCGCGGGGTCATCAAGGTTGATGCGGGTCAACTGCTTGAAACGCGCCATATCGGCTGCGGCGCCTCGGCTGTCGCCCTGCATCTCGCGGATGCCCGCCCGATCGATCAACAGGGCGGGGAAATCGCTTTCCACCGACAGGGCGTTGGTCAGCGCCGCCTCGGCCTTGGCGGGATCTGACGCCCTGAGGTCGGACGCCAGAGACTGCGCTATGCCGATGAACATCTGGACCTTGGCGTCGGGGTAGCCGGCGGCCTGCGCCAACAGGCCGGCCTGCTCATAAGCCTGTTCGGCGCGGCCCATCCGGAGCAGTTGGGTCGCCAGGGCGATCTTGGCGCCAGCTTCCTGCGGCTCCAGCGTGACGATCTGCTCCAGATCTACGAGGGCGCGGGCGGACTGACCCATGCGTTCATAGGCGGCGGCGCGGCGGTAAAGGGCGTGGCTGTTCTCGGGCCACGACCGAAGCGCGCCGGTGAAGGCCAGAACGGCCTCCAGATCATCTTCTTCGATTTCAGCCAGACGCCCCTTCGCGTGGAACAGTATTGTTTCGTTCGGATCGACGGCTTCCCCAGCGGCGATGTCGGCGCGAGCCTTTTCCAGATCCTCCAGCGCCAGATAGGCTAGAGCACGATTGGCCAGGGCGTTGGCCTGGGGCGAAGGAAAGCCCGCGATTGCGGCGTCGAACTGGGCGATGGCGCCGACATGATCGCCTTCGTCGTAGAGGGAATAGCCGCGGCGCAGAGCCACCTCGGGATCGCCCTCGGGAGCTGTCGTCAGCGTCTGTCGGTCAGCCGCCGTCAGGGAGTAGCCTCGCTTCACCTGCATGGTGGCTTTCAGGTCTTTGAAACTGTCCATGCCTGCCTGCTCAGCCTGGACCTCCGCCGCAGTGGCGTAGGGGCGAAGGGCGATCGAGCCACGATCTGTCTCCAGCCGATTGCCGTTGCGCTGAACGGTGCGGAAGTAGCGGGTCGCGCCTGCTTCGACCTCATAGGGCTGGACCGACAGGTCAAGGATATCCTCGCCTTCAGGCATGATGACGGTGGTGCGGAATGAGGATGAACTGGGGAATTTCTTGCCGTAATCAGCGTCGCTGAACTTCTCGTCCTTATGCAGCTCAAAACCTTTCCAGGTGACGTGAGCCAGGGGGATTTCGACGGGGCCGTCGCTCCAGTCAAAGGCGACGCGAGCCGTCGCGCTGGCGACGAACTCGTGTGTATCTTCGCGATACTCCCACTGGCTCTTGATGTCCGAAACCTGGCCGTAATTCTTCAGGAAATTGTTCCAGCGTTGGTCATACAAGCGGGTCAGTTCGGCGGCGGGAACCTGAGCCACGCCAGCCTGCATTTCAGTGGCGCCGTAGCCGCGGTTGATATCGGTCACCGCCACCCTTGCAGGGCCGTAGACGCCGTCGGAAAAGTCGATCTCGACATGCAGAACGCCAGTCGGGCGCGGGGGCAGTTTCAGTGGGATTTGCTCCAGGCGGGCGCGCTCCACGATCGGCAGCACATACTCGTGAACCAGGGGGTGGTCCGGCGACAGACTCCGATCGCCGATACGCGCCCCATCCATCAGATAGGTCTCCCCGTTGATGCGGGCCTTCACGATCACATGATCGAATGCGCTGACCATCGGCAGATATTTATCGAGGGGCAGGTTTGCCGAAGACACCAGAACTGGGACCGCGTCGATCCCCAACTCTCTCAGCAGGGCGACCAGAAGCACGGTCTTGCCCTTGCAATCGCCTTGCCGCTTTGCCCAGACTTCGCTGGCTGAGACCGGCAGCCAACCGCCCTCGCCGAGCGTCAGGGCCATGTAGCGCACCTCGTCCTGAACCAGTCGCAGCGCCGCTAAGGCGCGGGCTTCCGGGGTGGCGTGCTCGGTTTTTATACGCGCAACGTGCGCTGCCATATCGGCGGCATCGGGTAGGGCGCTGGCTTGATCAAAGGCGGTGCGGATGTGGTCCGCGATCATCCCCCAATGCGGGATGCTGCTGATCTGCCAGCCGTAGTCGGGATGAGAACGGGCGGCGAGGGTGTCTGGATAGGTTTCTCCTTCAACGTCGGTCACGCGATGGATCAGAACCTTGAAGTCGCCCTCCTGGGTGATCGGAGGAAGGACGGCGTGACGCCCCGCGCGGGTTTGCACGCGCATTGACGCCGGCCAACTTATCGTTGTCGCGCCCAGATCCAAAGGAAGCGGTGAGTGGGAATAAGTCAGCGTTTCGAGCGGGTTGTTGAAGACATCGAACCGCGTGCGGAAGGAATAGGCAAAGTCGATGGTGTCGCCAACGCGGATGTCGGGGTTCACCAAGACGCCCGTCAGGACGCCATTGATCTGTAGCGACTGCTCCAGCGCCGCCTCGCGACGGAGGATGGTGAAGTCAGCCTTGTCCAGAATATCGGAGGTTTCACCTGCGCGGATGATACGGGCGTGGTGGACGGTCGGCGTCTGCAAGGCCGGGTTCCATTCCAGCCCCAATTGTGAGGCCTGTTGCAGGCCCAGGGGCGACAGAACCCGTAGCCGCATACGGACATAGGTTTCGGTATGATCGTCGAAGGCGCGCACATGGCTTTCGACTACCTCATAGCGGACGTGCTGGGATGGGTTGTCCGGCCTGTTGGATAGATGCGGCGCAACTGCCGGAATCCAGTCGGGCGCCGGGCCGCGCAAGATCGTCTCGCCCGCCATGGCGGACGTGCTTAACAACCAGACCGACGCAGCCAGCACTAGTTTGTTTTTCAAGGTGATTCCCCTGCCCGCATATTATCGTAATCTGCATAGCAGACTGGACGCGGCGGAGAGTAGGATTTTTAACTGACGCGCCTGTAGCGCCCTTTTTCAGACAGCTGGCGCGTGGTCTTTAAAACCCATCGTCGAATAGACATCGACGTCACGCATTTGAACCGTAGCACTCGCAATCCTCGGCTTGATTACGGAAGCGAAGGTGAAGCGCCGAATTTCGTCAGGCCGGCTTCGGCGTGCCTCTGTCGTTGGCCAGCAGTTCGCCGCGCGCCTCGGGACCGCGCCCTCGGACTATCGCCGTAACATCCGGGAGCGACGGGCCGCCGCCGGCGAGGCGACCGCCTAGGATCGGTGCGGCGTCACCCCGAAGCGTTGGCGGTATTCGCCGGGCGTCAGGCCGACGAACCGGGCGAAAACCTTGCGGAAGGCGCCGGGGTCTCCGTAGCCGACCTCCCAGGCGATCTGGTCGATCGGCTTGTCGCTGAATTGCAGGCGTTCGCAGGCCTTGCTGACCCGCAGCCGCTGACCGTATTCGGAGCTTGTCATGCCCGTCGCCTTGCGGAAACGACGCAGGAAGGTGCGCCGCTCCAGCCCGGCCCTGGCCGCCAGGGTCTCCAGCGAAATGTCCCTGGCCTCGGTGTCCTGAAGCCAGTGCTGCACGTCCGCCACGGCGGCGTCGCCGTGGCCTAGGCGCGGCGAGAACAGGCTGTAGTAGCGCTGCTCGCGCCCCGGCGGATCGACCAGCATGAAGCGCGCCGCCTGCGTCATGACCTCGGCGCCGCGCAACCGCTCGACCAGCCGCAGGCACAGGTCCGTCCAGGACATCAGCCCGCCCGCCGTCAGCACCGACCCGCCGTCGATCAACAGCCGGTCCACGTCGACCAGGGCGCGGGGAAAGCGGGCGCGGAACTGGTCTTCGAGCATCCAGTGGGTCGTCGCCGGCCGTCCGTCCAGAAGGCCGGTCTCGCCGAGCAGAAACGCGCCCGCGCACACTGAGCCCAGGGCGCCGCCGCCGGCATGGACGGCGTTCAGCCACGCGACATAGGGCGCGGCGATCCCGCCGTGACGGGGGCCACGCTTTCAAGCGAGCCGCTCGATCTGGCGCAGCCTGCCGGTCGGCCAACGGTGATCAATCCTGGTGCCCGCCCTGCCGGCGCGAGATGCCGGCCCTGGCGAGGCCGAGACCCAACACCCGGACGTTCGCGTCCTATTCGTCAATCAAGGTGAAGGCGCCGAAACCGCGCGGCGCTTCCTTGAGACCGAGGGTCTGGTGCTGGAGCACGTCCTGTTCGACTAGGCCATGGCCGTGCCGCGCCACGACGGCGGCGGCCTAAGGCTCCGTTGGGACGTCTATGTGTTCCCAACGTCTCGCCGTCATTCGCGGTCGTTGCGATAGTTCAACTGAGGAGGGCCGTCACCGACCAGGGGGCGATAGACGAAGTCGGCGCCACGACGTTGGTGGAGCTCGGTCGTCGCTGCGGCGATGGTTTCAGGGCTGACGAACAGTTCGGCAGCCGTCAGGGCCATGGTCTTGGCGGCGACGACCGCGCCCTTGACCCCAATGCTGGACCCTGCGGCGGCGGTGTTCTGCCAGCTATGCCCCGCTGAACCCGGCACGAATGTAGCGGTCGCCAAGCCGACGGTGGGGACGACCCAACTGACATCCGACACGTCGGTCGATCCGCCCGCTCCATCGAAGCTCAGTTTGGCGGGTTGAATTTCACTCACGCTCGCCAGCGGCGGCGTTGTGATCAGGGTTTTCTGGAGTTCGGTCGCGAACGCCGTTTCCTCCGGCGTCCAGGTGATGCCGCCGACGCGATGCAGGTTGCGGTCCATGACGGCCATCAGCGCGCCGTTCGGCATCATGCTGTAGACGCCGCCGATCTGCTGGAACTCGTAGCGGGTTTCCGTCCCGAGGGCGGCGCCTTCTGCGGCCTTTTTCAGCCGCTCCATAACGGACAGAACGACCTCAGGATCGCCGTGACGGACATAATAGTAGGATTCTGCATAGTTGGGCACCACGTTGGGCGCCTCGCCGCCATCGGTGATGACATAGTGGATGCGCGTTCCGTCCGGGATGTGTTCGCGCATCATATTGGCCATGGCGTTCATCGCCTCTACGGCGTCGAGGGCCGAGCGCCCGCGATCCGGTGCGCCGGAGGCGTGGGATGACGTCCCGTAGAATCGAAACTTGCCGCTGATATTGGCCTTAGTCGTTCCTTGGCTGGCGCTGTTGACCGTCGCGGGGTGCCAATGGAGCGCGACATCGACGTCGCGAAACAGGCCGTCGCGGACCATGAAGGCCTTGGCCGAGCCGCCTTCTTCGGCAGGCGTGCCATAGACGCGCAATTCGCCCTTGATGTTGTTGTCGACCATCCACTGGCGGACGGCGATGGCGGCATAGGAGGAGGCTGCGCCGAACAGATTGTGGCCGCAGCCATGGCCGGCGATCGCATGCAGAGACTGTTCGACCGGCGACACCGCCTGGGACAGGCCCGGCAGGGCGTCGAATTCAGCCAGAAGGGCGACTACCGGGCCCGTCGCCGTTCTTGAAGCTGGCGAGGAAGGCGGTCGGCTGGCCAGCTATTCCCTCTGTGATTGTGAAGCCAGCGGCAGTCAAATCCTGTTGCAGGCGGGCTGAACTCTGGGTCTCCTGATAGCCGACCTCGGCGAAACCCCAGATGGCCAAGGCGGTTGCTCCGAGTTGCTCACGATCGCGTTCCACGGTTCCGATGATGGCGGACTGTTGCATCTCCGGCAGTTCAGCCGTCCAGCCCGTTGTGCCGGCAAAACACGAGAGTGCGAGGGTGAGGGCCGTAAGACTAGTGAATTTCATGTTCTGAATTCCGCTGTTCATGCGCGTATTGATAAGGGCGACAGACCAAAGGCCGAACCGGCCAGATGATCGTTCCGAGTCATCAGTTTCCGTCTTTCGGTGATGGAATCTGGAGCGTCGATCTGGGACAGACACAGGGATGGGATGTGCGCAGGGGCTCATCAAAGCGGGCGCCGAGGAAGGAAGAGGCTTGACGCTTTCCTTCCCCGGTGTTCCAGCCGTTTAGAAGCTCTTGGTTACGGCGATTGAATAGTAACGGCCGAGCGTATCGTAGTTCTGGCCGTCGTAGCTGCCGGCGAAATTGCCGACCTGGGGCGGCTCTTTGTTGAACAGGTTGGCGACGCCCACCCGCACGCTGAGGTCGTGCGGCAGCGTGAAGCGCCCGTTCAGATCGAAGACGTCATAGGAATCGACGCCCCGCGTCGTGCTGGCCGCGTTGCGCACCTGTTCCGCGCTGATCATCGCGGCGGTATGACGCCACCGCAGGCTGACGTTCATCCAGTCCCTGGAGTAGGAGAGGGTCGTGTTGGCCTTCCAGTCGGGGTGAGCCACGCCAGCGCCGTCCTCGACGGCGGTGCCGCGGCTGCCGGCGTAGTTGTAGGACGGGCCGCCCGGCAGGTTCTGGATTTCGAACTTGTCAACGTAGCTGACCACGGTGCCCAGGGACAGGCTGCCGGCCGAGGCGGGCAGACCTATGTCGGCCAAATCGAACGTCCAGTCGATCTGCAGGTCCACGCCGCTGACCTTGAAGGCGCCCAGGTTCAGCGCGGGCTGCCCCGGCTCGAACAGGAAGCCCGTGGTCGGATTACGCTTGCCCATGACCTGACAATAGTAGTTGTTCACATCATAGGTGGGGTTCGTGCCGTTGAGATTGAAGCAATTCTCGATGGTCTGGATGATCGGCAGGTTGCCGACTGCGCCGGTGACTTCGATCGAATACCAGTCAATCGACGTCGAGATCCGTTCCAGAAGCGGCGTGGTGAACGGCGACTGTATGACGGCGCCGATCGAATAGGTGTCTGTGGTTTCTTCTTGCAGGTCGGGGTTGCCGCCGGTCAGGGCGAACACTTGGGTCGAGCCGAACTGATAGGTCGGAAGCACGCCCGCCGGCACGCCCATGGCCAGACACAGGGCCTCCACCTGGGCGGCGTTGGCGCCGCTCTGACCGAAGCCGCCACGATAGCCGGAACGGACATCGCAAGGGTCGCCGCCGAACGGCGTTGCTGCGCTGGGGCTGCCGATGCCGGTGCTGCCCGAGGATTCCGGAGCGTAGAGCTCGCCGACGCTGGGCGCGCGCACCGAGCGGTTGTAGCCCCCGCGCAGACGCAGAGCGTCGATGACGCTCCAGTCGACATCGACCTTATAGGCGCTGACGCCGCCGACGCTGCTGTAATCCGAATAACGATAGCCGAGGTTCATGTTGACCTCCTGAGCCATCGGCATGTCCTTCAGGATGGGAACCAGCGCTTCGAAGTAGATCTCGCTGACGCTCGTGTTGCCGCCGGAAGGACGCAGTACGCTGTACCCCAGAATGTCGCTGCCGACGCCCGGGATGTTGTAAAGCTCGTCGGAGTTGTACTGGAAGGAATTGTAGCGATAGCCGAGGCCGGTTGCCACGCGGACCTCACCCGCCGGAAGGGTGAACAAGCCGCCCTGCAGGTTTATTTCGGCGACGCGCTGCTTCATCTCGTTGGTGTTCGACGTCCGGCGGCTCATGTAGTCCATACAGCTTTGGGAAAGCGCATGGTTGCCGAAGAAGTTGGCGCCGCCTTCGCAGAGCACAGGGTAGTCGACCATGCCCACGGAGGCGCCCGTCACAGGGTCGTACTCCATCCGAGAACCGCCCGCGCCGCCGAATGGATCGTACAGCAGGTTCATGACCGCGGATTTGCTGAGCGCGCCGTGCTGGACATTGTTGGTCTTGGTCTGGCCCACGCTGGCGAAGGCGTCCCACGTCCAGTCGCGGTACGGCACGACGCCGTCGGCGCCTATGACGATCTGATAGACGTCATAGGTATTGGTTTGCAGTCGGTCGCCGGCGGCGGTGAAGGCCTTCTGGAAGGTGAAGTCCCCGTTGGGATCGGGGCGCGACGCCAGGACCAGCCGGGCGTCAGGCGTCAGGAACGGATTGGTCACCGGCGCGCTCAGGGCATAGGCGGCGCCCGACGCCAGTGTGGGGTTGAAATAGGTCAGCGCGTCATAGCTCGTGAAGGTCGCCTGGGCGAAGACCGAGGTGTTGTCTGTGACGTCGTAATCAAGCTTGGAGAAGACCGTGATGCGTTCGTTGGTGTTCACGACCTGACTGTTCGGCCAGCCGAAATTGAGCTGTTTGCGGCTGCCGGCGATGTATTGGGTGTCCGTCTCGGGGTCGCGGAAATTCTCGACGAAATAGTCGCCGACAGGCGTCACGTGGCTGAACAGGGTGCCGTCCAGGTTGAAGCCCAGCTGGCCCGTGTAGGTCGCGGAGCCGGTGATGGGATTGGTTCCATAGACATTGCTGAATAGATTGTTGACTACGGCCGCGCTGGGCGCGTTTCCGGGGAAGAGCATGGCGCCGGAATCGAGCGTCGCCGTGCCGTTCTGGGGCGTGCGCATGATGTTGAACGACCGGTCGCTCTGAAGCGCAGGCTCGCGCTGGGAGTAGTCGACCGAGATCATGGCGCGGCCGCGTCCATCGGCGAAACGCGAACCTGCTGTCGCGGTCGCACGGAACTGTTCGCCGTCGCCGTATTCGCTGACGCCGTATTGGCTGCTGAGGGTCAGGCCTTCGATGTTGCGCAGGCGGAAGTTGACCACGCCCGCCGTGGCGTCTGAACCATAGGCGGTGGAGGCGCCGCCGGTGATGACTTCGACGTTGCCGATCAGGGCGTCGGGAAGGGTGTTCAGGTCGATTGAGCCGTCAGGAGACGACGGCTGCATCCGGCGCCCGTCCAGCAGGATCAGTGTCCGTTTGGGCCCCAGGCCTCTGAGGCTGGCGTTGGCCTGACCGGCGTTCAGGGTCGTGGAGCTGCTGCCCGTGCTGGCCTGACCGAAGGCGCCGGTGAACTGCGGCAGCTGCGTCAGGGCGCGTTCGACCGACACCTGGCCGGTGTCTTCGATGGCCTCGGTCGAGACCGATACGATCGGGCTGTTGGCCACATAGTCCGGGCGCGCGACGCGCGAGCCGGTGACGATGATGTCGCTCACCTGGGTCGCGGACCCGGACTGATCTTCCTGAGCGTGGGCTGCGCCGGCCATCAGCGCGGCGTAGGCGCAAGCACTGGTTAGCAATACTCGTGAGGTGTTGGATTTAGGTCGCGTGGGTCCTTGAGTGTTCATTCGTCTTCCCCGAATTTTATGTGTCTGTTTTTTGGAAAAAATAACGGATGAGGCGTTGTGAAGGCTCGAAGGCAAATCAACTTGGTAAGATATGAGCCGACACTTTTACTGGGTGGTATTCACGCCGAGAGACGGGCGATGGAAGCCGGACCGTCGTAAGTATCGGCTTCCATCGTCGGCTGCCGGGGTCAGTCGGCAGCGACCGCCGGGCCGTAGAGCAGGCCGTTGAAGAACAGCCGGAAGGTCCCAGCGGGTTGGGCGCGCTGCAGGACTTCGACGCCGTAGACGAAAAGCTTGCCCTTGCCGATGTCGACTTCGACCACAGCCGAGGTGTCCTTGAGCAACTCCTGATGGTGCGCCCAACCGCTGCGCAGCGGGGCGTCGGTGTCGAACCAGGCCACGGACTTCGCGCCTTCGCCGGCGATGCGATAGGTCTGGCCGTTGGAGAAGAAGACGTCGGCCTGGGCCGGCATGCCGAAGGCCAACGGATCGGTGTTGTCCACCCTGGCGCTCAGGATCGAACCGGGCAGGAAGAACTCGGTCGTGGCCAGTGGCCGCTGCGTTCCGTTTTCTTCCTTGACCAGGGCCGGGGCGATGGGCGCGCCGAGCAGGTGCGCCAGGCGATTGGCGCCGCCGATGGTGATGACCGAACCGCCGTTGCGGGCGAACTCGGCGATCTGGGGCACGGCGCCGTCGGCGGTCACTTCGCCCAGCCAGGCGCGATAGGCCTCGGGGATGTCCTCGGCTTGCGGTAGAGGCTGGTTGCGCTGAGGGCGATAGGCCGCGTGATTCAGCGCAGGCGTGGTTCCGTCGGTGAACACCAGGACGTCGAATTGTTCGTTCAGGTTCCCGGCTGTGAGGGTCTGGGGATAGACCACTTCGAACGGGAACTCGTACTGCTCCAGCAACCAGCGGGTCCAGCCCGCGCTCATGACCCCGCCATAACGGTCGACCAGGCCGACGCGAACGGGCTTCAAGGCGATGGCGCCGCCCGCCGGCTTGCGATCCACGGCATAGGCGTTGAAGCCCAGTTCGCCGACCGCCGCCCGCACCGCTGCGGTGCTTTCGGGCGAGGCCTGCACCCACAGGGCGCCCGGCTGCAATTGAGTGCGCCCGACCTTGGCCCCGTTCTCCAGCCATTCGACGCTGGCCCCCGCCTTCAGCAGGCGGTTGGTCAGGATGAAGCTGTTGTTGACCTCATGCGGGATGACGAAGCCCGCGCGGCCCGAGCCGATGACCGCGCCCGGCGGCGTGGCCAGTTGATCGTCCGCCCGACTGAAGGGGCCGTCAAAGCCGTCCAGCACGCGATCGAACGTGACCCCCATCTGATAGGCCAGGGTGTAGCCGGCCACGTCGTAAGGCAGCTTGGGCGGCCCGCCCGGATATTCGGTGTTGTGCGGATGGTCCTGCGGCTCGAACATGTCCAGCACGTGGGGCCGGAAGGCCTGGGCGGTCTTCACCACGTAGGAGCCCTGCGGATAGCGTTTGGCGCCAACGGTGAACGGGGCGCTGGCGACCTCGACGTCGACGCCGCTCTTCATCAGGGCGTTGAGGAAGGCCACCGTGGTGGGCAGGTCGCGCTGTTCTTCGGGGTTGATGATGAAGCCGCGCGGGTCGCGGTTCTCGGCCGTCTTCAGCACCGTATCGAACAGGCCCGCCTCAATGGCGCCGCGGTCGGCGGTGGTGGCCGCAGCCTTCAGCTCGTCGATCTTCTGCGGCGTGATGGTCCAACTGTCCTGGCTGCCGCGCTCGATGCTGTTGGCGCCCATCTGATAGATGCCCATCAGCAGGCGTTCGCGATTGCGCGAAGCGTAGTCGATGACGGCGCGGTTCATCGTCCACTGGTAGCCGATGCTGTCCTGGAGGCGCCACATTCGGGGGGCGATCGGCATTGGCTCGTCATTGCGGGCCAATTGGGTCTCAGGGATCAGCGGAATGGCTTCCGGCGTCGGCCCGCCGATGATCTCTGTCAGGATGCCGACCATGTTGTGGAAATAGGGCGCCGACCGATACATGCCGTTGTGCCAGGTCGAGTAGGGGGCGACGCTGTTCATCCCTGATCCGGCCTTGCCTTCAGAGATCAGACGGCTGTGCATGATGGTGCCGACCTCGGTGGTCGTGGTCATCACCAGCGGGTCGAAGTTGTAATTGAACGGGTCACGGAAGGGTGGAATGAACACCACCATGCCGCGCGGGCCGGTCTGATGTTGATTGAAAACGATCTGGGGGAACCACTCGCGATAGTGGACCCGGTTGATGTTTTCGGTCTCGGGCATCAGCGACATGTAGGAGTCGCGGTTGTTATCGTGGCCGACATACTTCTGATACAGGCGCGGGATCGAGTTGAACTCCCGCTTCAACGGATCCTCGTTGCGCATATACCAGTCGGCCACCAGTTGCAGGCCGTCCGGGTTGGCGTGGCCGAACAGGATAATGACGTCGTCCAGGGTGCGCCGGGTTTCGGGATCGTTCTGGGTCAACAGCCGGTGGATGATCTGAATCTGGCCCTGGGTGGTGACGGTCTCGGTAGCGTGCAGGCCGGCGTCGATCCAGACAATGGCCTTGCCGTCATGGGCCAGCTCGGCGGCCTGTTCTGCCGTCAATCCCTCGGCTCGGGCCAGACGGCGAGAAATGTCGCGGTAGCGATTAAGTTGAGCCAGGTTTTCAGGCGAAGACACGATCGCCATCCACTGGGTGCGCCCTTCGGCCGAGGTTCCGAAGCTCTCCAGCTTCATCCGGTCCGATTCGCCGGCGACGCGCTTTAGGTAACGCTCATACTGATCGTAGTCGGCTAGGAAGTAGTCTGTGCCGGGCGCCTGGGGAAAGAAGCGTTCAGGCGCGGTCACTGTTGTCGAAGCCGGTGCGGCGACGGCTGGCGCCTGGGCCAAGGCTGCCGTAGCGGATCCCGCAGCGGTCAGCGCAGTGCTGGTCAAGAGCGCCGCGCAAAGCCGGCCGGCGAAGGTCGTCCGGAACATTGATTTTCCCCCGATGAAATCGCTCGAAAGCGCCCCGAGCGCCAAGGCAGGGTTGGTCAGAAAAATGCCTTGGGAAAGCCTTATTTTTAATTTCGTGATATTTTTTTGCGTAAATGCGGAAGAATGCAGAATTGTAAAATGATGAAATTGCGCAAAATATGATATTTTTGCTCAAATATTACGGGGCGTGTTTGTGAGCGGCGGCGGTTGCTTTGCGGCGAGCCCTCGATCTCCGAATTTCAAGCGCGCGATTTCGTCGCCATGCGTTTCCGGCATTGTTCTGAGCACCGTACGGCGACAATCGTCATGTCCCCGGCGGGCCGCCACTATGTACAGGCGCAAGTTAAAGGCGTCGGCGCAGGAGCTCTCGTGTTCTCAACTGTCCGGTTCGCAACTGGTTCGCCTGCCGCTGGTTCGGCGGGGGCAAGCCGCGCAGCTCGCAGTGCTGTGTGAAGTATCTTTGAGCCCAACTGAGCCGGAAAGACCGCTTCGCGAAGGCGTTATGATCGCGCCTTGGACGGCAAAGGCCCGCCGAGCGCTTCGGCGCGACCCTTGCTGAGGTGATTCAAGCTAGTCAGTCGTCGCGGCGGGCGCTTGCACCCCCGAAATGTCAATGGCGGCGGAAGCGCCGTGGCGGTCGCGAAAGCGGAGCCTGTGACGCCGGCGTTCGCCTGAGCTTGGCCGCGACGCAAGTCGGGCCACCGCTTTCGGGCGACCTCGGACGGGCGATCCTTGATGAAGAGCGCAGACCGATTTGCTTGGGGGCTCCGTTTGTAAAGGCGACCAGGGTCAGGCCGATCGCTATCTGCATCAGCCGGGACATCGTGTCTGCGTCGATCACCTCAAGGCGGGCCCCCAGTTGCCTGCGCCACGCACCGCTATTTGCAGGAGGGGCGGAGGGCGAGCCAGGCAAGGGCGACGTCTACGGGCTCTTCGCCTTCACCATCGATGACCTGGTCCGGCTCGATACCATCCGGGTAGGTTCGGCCGTGTCGATCCACCATCATGGCCGTGGTCACGACCACATTGGTGCCGTCGGCCAGAGGATACCCCTCGTTCGAGGAGGCGACGCCATAGGTGTGGGCGCCGAAGCTGCGGGTGAGCGCCCGGCCGGCGAAGGCGACCGCAACGCCCTCGCCGGAACTGGCGGTCGCGTCATCCAGCAGAAGCGCGACGGGGAAGGCGGCGAGCGATGGGATCGGGCGCCAGTTGTCGATCGTCATCATTGTGAGACCGCGCCCCTGTTCGGCGAGCACGACCGCGGAGCCCTCCTTCAGCGTGGCATAGTCCTCGATGATTCCGTCGGCGTCCTCGCTCCGGCCCTGCGGACCGTCGCCGAGCAGACCCGAAAGTCCGATCAGCATCGGCCACACATTGCCGCCTGTATTGCCTCTCAGGTCCAGGACATAGCCGCAGGTGCGCGGGCCGGTGTCGGCGACGGCGCCGAACAGGCGCGAGGCGTAAGCGACGGCCTTTTCACCAAAACCAGAGACAGAGGGCACGATGATCAGCTCGGCGTCATGACCGGAGCCGACAGCAAGCGTGTGGGCCTCGATCTCCGCCCGCTTCATGAACGGCGAACCTGGACGAGGCCGAGGCGGCGCATCAGGCATGAGCGGTCGGTCGCCGTATCGCTCGCGCCAGGCGGCGATCGCTTCGGGGGGCGGTTGGACGAAGGAATGGCCGTCGCCCAATCCGTGCGCCAGGGCCGCCCAGGCCGGAAGCATGTCGATGTGGTCGCGGGCGCCTTCGGTGCGATGGCGCATGTCCTCGGCCAGGGCGTCCCAGTCGACCTGCCGGCTACGATAGGCGACGGGGCGAACGACAGCGACGGCGTCCTTGATGCGCGCTTCGGGGTCGAAACGGTCGGGAGGCTGTTGTGTCAGCGAGAGGGCGGCGAGAAGGGGAACGAGCATGGCTGACCAAAATCGATGTTCAGGCTTGGTAGTCAGAAGATCCGACACGCCGCCAGTTAAACCTCGGTCATGCGGGCCGATTAAAGGTCAGCAACGGGCTGGGCGCGGTTTAGGCGCTTGGCCACTGCCCGTGTCGGCTTTCCGCGCCGACGCCAATGACCGCTCATGGAGCTGTGCAGACGTTCTCAGCCACCGGCCTAGTCGGCTAGGTGGAGTTGGCGCCCGCCGCTGTCGGGACAGCGGCGGGTGCTTGGCGGGCTGATCGAGACTGGTGTCAGGTCGTTGCCAGGCTCGCACTGTCGATGACGAAGCGATACTTCACATCGCTGCGGGACATGCGGGCATAGGCGTCCTCAATCTGTTGAATCGGGATCATCTCGATGTCTGCGACGATGCCGTGCTCGGCGCAGAAGTCGAGCATCTCCTGGGTCTCGGTGATGCCGCCGATCATCGAGCCGGCGATGGCGCGGCGGCGGCTGACCAGATTGTAGACTGACGGGGAGGGGTGGCCGTGCTCGGGCACGCCGACCAGAACCAGCACGCCGTCACGCTTCAGCAGGCGGCTGTAGGCGTCGAGGTCATGGCTGGCCGCGACGGTGTTCAGGATCATGTCGAAGCTGCCGAGGTGTTCATCCATCTCCAGGCTGTTGCGCGACACCGCGACCTGATCCGCGCCCAAGGCCTTGGCGTCCGCGCGCTTGTTCTCGGAGGTGGTGAAGGCGACCGTCTGGGCGCCCAGGGCGTGGGCCAGCTTGATCCCCATGTGGCCCAAGCCGCCGATGCCGACGACGCCGACCTTCTTGCCGGGCCCGACGTTCCAGTGCCGCAGCGGCGACCAGGTGGTGATGCCGGCGCACAGCAGGGGGGCGACAGCGGCCAATTGATCCTCGGGGTGGCTGACCTTCACCACGAATTTTTCGCTGACGACGATGCGTTGGGAATAACCGCCCAGGGTGTGGCCGGGGGCGTCCGGCGTGCGGCCGTTATAGGTGCCGACCATGCCCGTGCCTTCGCAGTACTGCTCGAGCCCTTCGTCGCAGGAGGCGCAAGCCTGACAGCTGTCGACCATGCAGCCGACGCCGACCAGATCGCCTTCCTTGAAGCGGCTGACATGGGCGCCGACGGCCGAGACGCGGCCGACGATCTCGTGACCCGGCACGCAGGGGTAGAGGGTGCCGGCCCATTCGCCGCGCACCGTGTGCAGGTCCGAGTGGCAGACGCCGCAATAGGCGATCTCGATCTGCACATCGTGCTCGCCCGGCGCGCGGCGGACGATGTCGAGGGCTTCAAGCGGCTTGTCAGCGGCGTGGGCGCCATAGGCTTTGACGGTCATGGTTGGGTTCTCTGGGAGACGAGGGGTTGGATCAGTCGGCTTTGACAGGGGCGAGGTATTCCTCGTCAGTAACGTGTTCCATCCAGGTGACGGGCGAGCCGTTCAGGCTTTCCTGGATCGCGTAATGGGCCATGGCCCCGTGCGGGGTTGCGCCGTGCCAATGCTTGTGCTCGGCGGGGCACCACAGGATGTCGCCGGCATGGAACTCCAGCTTCGGTCCGCCTTCGATCTGGGTCCAGCCCACGGCCTCGGTGACGATCAGGGTCTGGCCCAGCGGATGGGTGCGCCAGGCCGTGCGGGCTCCGGGCTCGAACCGCACCAGGGCGCCCCCGATGCGGGACGGCGCCGGGCGCTGGAACTGTCCGGTGATCGTGGCTCGGCCGGTGAAGTATTCCGCCGGCCCCTCGGCCGTCTGCATGTCGGCCTTGCGGGTGATGTCCATGACGGGCGTGCTTTCCTGAGCGAGGACGGAAGAGGCGGCGAGGCTACATGCGGCGGCCATGACGGCCGAGGCGCGACGGCTCACGACGACAACGCCTGACGGAAGAATTGGGTCAGGCGGTCGAACGGGATCACATCCAGGCGGTCATAGAGGTCGACGTGGCTGGCGCCGGGAATGATCATCAGCTCCTTGGGTTCGGCCGCCGCCGCATAGGCGGTCTCGCTGAAGTAGCGCGAGTGGGCCTTCTCGCCGTGGATCAGCAGGACCGGGCGCGGCGCGATCTCCCTGATGTAGGTCAGCAGCGGCATGTTCATGAAGGACAGGGCGTTCGTCTGCGTCCAAGCATTGCCGGAGTTGACGGCCCGGGGATGATAGCCGCGCGGCGTCATGTAGTAGTCGGCGTAATCCGCCATGAACTGGGGTTCGCCGCCTTGCAGCACGTTATAGGGCGGCTGGTAGGCCGGGGTTCCAGCCGCGGCGTCGTCTCAGCGCTGGCGGCCCAGTTGCTCCAGCGTCTGCGTGCGCTGTTCGGGCGTGACGCTGTCATTGTAGCCTCGGGACATGACGCGGGTCATGTCATACATGGTGCTGGCGACGACGGCCTTGACCCGCTTGTCCACGGCGACGGCGTTCAGGGCCATGCCGCCCCAGCCGCAGATGCCGATGACGCCGATCCGCTCGCGATCGACGGAGGGATGCAGGCCGAGGAAGTCGACCGCCGCGCAGAAGTCCTCGGTGTTGATGTCGGGCGAGGCGACGTTGCGCGGCTCGCCGCTGCTTTCACCCGTGAAGGACGGATCGAAGGCCAGGGTGGCGAAGCCGCGCTCGGCCATGGTCTGGGCATAGAGGCCCGAGGCCTGCTCCTTCACCGCGCCGAATGGCCCGCTGACCACCAGCGCCGCCAGGGGAAGGTCCGTGCGGGCCTTGGGCAGGTAGAGATCGCCCGCCAGGGTCAGGCCATAGCGGTTCCTGAACGTGACCTTGTGATGGTCGACGTTGCGGCTTCTGGGGAAGGTCTTGTCCCAATCGTTCGTCATGGGTTTTGTCTCCATGGTCTGGGCCTTCGCATTGGAAATATTGAGCAAGGATCCGGCGGCCAGAGCGGCGGCGCCGACGCCGGTCAGCTTCATCAGGTCGCGACGCCCCACGCGGCGGGCCGGAAGGATCGTGTCAGAGGGGGTCATGGTTCTCTCCTCGTTCGTGTCGGTCATTGGGGTTTCAGCAGGCTGCGGCCGTTGCCGACCAGCAGCACCGCCGTCCCGGCCAGGATGACGCTGCCGATGAAGGTCGCCTGGATCGAAAGGCCGTCCAGCAGCAGGCCGCCGACGATGGCTCCCAGCAGAATGGAGGTCTGGATGGCGGCGACCATCAAGCTGCCGGCGGCTTCGGGGGCGTCATCGACGTTCTGGGACATCCAGGTCATCCAGATCACCGAGATGGCGGTGTTCATCGCTCCCCACACAGCCAGGAACAGACCTGCTGCGATCGGCGAGGCGCCCAGGACGACGAGCCCCAGGGTGCAGGCGCCCATGACCAGGGCGGGCAGCCTCAACACGGGCGCGACATCGCCTTTCAGGAAACGACCGCAGGCCCATGTGCCGACGAAGCCGGCGCAGCCCAGCGCCAGCAGCAGAACCGACAGCACCGTCACGCTCGCCCCCGTCACCCCCTCCAGAAAGGGACGCAGATAGGTGAACATGGTGAAGGCCGAACCCCAGGACAGCATGGCGGCGATAAGGCCGGTCAGGAAGTGAGGGCGCTTCAGCAGGCCGAACATGGTGCGGAAGTCCTGCCGCTGACGGGCGGGCAGGGAGGGTAGGGCGACGACGTGCCAGATCAGGTTGAGGGTCACGATGGGCGTCAGCGCCCAGAAGACCGCGCGCCAGCCGATCAGGTCGCCGAGGTAGCTGCCGATCGGAGCGGCGAAGGCGGCGGCGATGGCCTGACCGCCATACATCAGGGCCAGGGCGCGCGGCACGTCGCTTTCGGGAACCAGACGCATGATGACAGCGGTCGCCAGGGCCCAGAAGCCGCCGATGCACAGGCCCAGCAGGGCGCGGCCGATCATCAGGACGGCGAAGTTCGGGGCCGCCGCGACCAGCACCAGCGACACCAGCATCAGGCCTGTCATGGCCACCAGAACCCATTTCCGGTTCAGCTTTCCCGCGACGGTGCTGATCAACAGGCTGGCCGCCACCGCGGACAGGCCGCTGATCGAAATGGCCTGTCCGGTCTGGCCCTGGGTCGCGCCCAGCCCCTCGGCCATCGGCGTCAACAGACTGACGGGCATGAACTCCGAGGCGATCAGCATGGCCACGCACAGGGCCATCGACAGGACGGCGCCCCAGGCGGCGGCGGGTTGGAGAGTGGTGTCGGCAGGGAAGGCGGCTTGGGTCATGGTCGGTCTTCTAGCGCCGGCCACACAAAGCGATTAGTCGCCCTAATTGGCATAAACTAATCGACCAGATCGAATAATCTGCCACGACGACGATGAGGAGACAGCGCATGGAGCGAACCGACTTCAACCAACTGACCTGGTTTCAGGCGGTGGCCGAGGAGCGCAGCTTCACCAAGGCGGCGGCCCGACTGGGTGTGGCGCAGTCGACGCTCAGCCATGCGATCAAGCAACTGGAGGCCCGCATGGGCATCCGCCTGCTGACCCGAACCACGCGCAACGTGGCCACCACCGTCGCGGGCGAGCGGCTGCTGCAGACCATCGCCCCGCGCATGACCGAGATCGAGGAAGAAATCGCCGCCCTGACGGCGTTTCGCGACAAGCCGTCCGGCTCGATCCGGTTGACGCTGTCCGATCACGCCTTGCAGACCGTGGTATGGCCCAAGCTGAAGCCGGTGCTCGCCGCCTATCCCGACATCAGCGTCGAACTGCTGCTGGACAGCAGTTTTCGCAATATCGTCGAGGAGGGCTACGACGCCGGCGTCCGTCTCGGCGAAAGCGTCGAGAAGGATATGATCGCCGTCCGCATTGGCCCGGACTGGCGTTTGATCGCCGTGGCCTCGCCCGACTACTTGGCTGCCCACGGACGGCCCCAGCACCCGCAGGATCTGGTCCGTCATCGTTGCATCAACACCCGTCAGGAAAGCGCCGGCGGCCTCTACGCCTGGGAGTTCGAGAAGGACGGCAAGGAGCTACGCGTCCGCGTAGACGGCCAACTGACCTTCAACAACTCCTACGCAATGGTCGATGCGGCGGTCAGCGGCTTCGGCATCGCCTATGTGCCCGACAGCATGGTGGAGGCGCCCCTAGCCGCGGGCGCGCTGGAACTGGTGCTGGACGATTGGTCGCCGCCCTTCGACGGCTATTTCCTCTACTACCCTAGCCGCCGACAGAATCTGCTGGCCTTCCAGATCATCGTCGACGCCCTGCGGCATCGCGGGCCATGAGATCCGTTATCGGCCAGTATGCCGATGACCGCTCTTGGCGCCAACCTGACTGATACGAGTGCTTTCGCTCGTGCTGATCCGCACGTCTCTTTCGGCAAGGGTATAAAGCGCATCATAAGCGCCCGTCGGGCGCGAGTATGTTCGCTAGACTGGCCTCGCTCCCGGCGCTCATTTTTTGACTTTGCCTGCTATGCTTATCGACGCGGAAAAAAGGCGGAATCGGCGGTTTGCAGCTGAGCTAGGGCAGCGCCTCGCCATGCTCGCTGTAGTCGAGGCCCTCGATCTCGGCCTCAGTCTGGACCCTGAGGCCGACTGTATATTTGCAGATCATGAGCACCATGAAGGTGCCCGCTGCGCTCCAGACCATGGCGCCGCTCAGGCCGATGGCCTGTTTCAGGACGGTGGCCCCTTCGGCGGCCGGATTGATGGCGGCATTGGCGAAGACGCCGGTCAGCAGCGCTCCCGCAATTCCCGCGACGCCATGCACCCCGAAGGCGTCCAGGCTGTCGTCATATTTGAGCTTATGCTTGAGCCAGACTGCGCCGGCATAGGCGATCGGACCTGAGATCAGGCCGATCAGGAAGGCGCCCTTAGGGTCGACGAAGCCGGCGGCGGGGGTGATGGCGACCAAGCCGGCCACGACGCCGGTCAGCAGACCCAGAAGAGTTGGTTTCTTCTTCAATGTCCACTCCACCGCAATCCAGCCGACGGCTGCGGCTGCGGGAGCCAGCAGGGTGTTGAAGACGGCGACGGCGGCGATCTCATTGGCGCCCGCGGCCGAGCCCCCGTTGAAGCCCATCCAACCGACAAACAGCAGTCCGGTGCCGATGGCGGTGAAGGCCAGGTTATGCGGGGCCATGTTGTCTCGGCCCCAGCCGTGTCGCGGGCCGAGTACGACGGCGCAGACCAAGCCGGCCACCCCGGCGTTGACGTGAACGACGGCGCCGCCCGCGAAGTCGAGCACGCCCAGTTCTCCCATCCAGCCGCCACCCCAGACCTGATGGCAGATCGGCGCGTAGACGATCAGGTGCCACAGGGTGAAGAACAGCACGCTGGCCGAGAATTTGATGCGCTCGGCGAAGGCTCCCGCGATCAGGGCCGGAGTAATGATGGCGAAGGTCAGTTGATAGCCGATCCACAGAAACTCGGGCAGGCCCGGGGTCAGGGCGTGGGCGGTGTGGGTTCCCACCCCGTTGAGAAACAAGGCTTGAAGCCCTCCCACGAAGTTGTTGGCCGCGCCGTTGATCGTGCCGAACGACAGGGTGTAGCCGGCGACGAACCATAGGACGGTGACGATCGCCATGGCCGCCGTGGAATGAGCGATGGTGGCGATCAGGTTCTTTTTCCGAACCATGCCGCCGTAGAAGAGGGCCAGGCCCGGCAGCGTCATCATGAGCACCAGGGCCGTCGACGTGAGAATCCAGGCTGTGCCCGAGCCGTCCAGCGCCAAGGGGACCTGGTGTTCCAGTAGGGGCGGCGCGGCCGCCAGGGCTGGCGCCGAAAGCGCAACGGCGAAAAGGCCGCAACAGAATGCTGCGGCCTTGGAAATCGTCTGTGAGGTCATGAGGGTCTCGGGAAAAGACGCGGGAAGAATGATGTCAGGCGGGCTGGGCGGGCCTGACGCAGGCTTGAGCTGCCTCGCCGGCGGTCGATTCTAGCGTGATCTCCGCGAAAGCGCGTGCGCGCTGCTCCCCCAGCCACGGCTGTTCGCTGCGGAACACAACTGGGTGGAGTAATCCCATTTTTTGCATCTGCGCATTAAAGGGTGCGGCAGCTCACTTGACAAAAGGTTTTTCTGCCTATCTCGGAGAAATGATAGCATGCTAGGTATACTTACCTATTTATAGCCATCTTCCATTGCTAGGGGGGCGAGCAATGGCGTCCGCCTCATCGAGCGTCGCCGAGGCGTAGAGGTAAGCCGATAGAGCATAACGCTTTCGAGGGGTCCGTCGGCGAGAAGGAGACAGCCCCCCCCTCGATCCGATAGCGGCGGGCGACGCCTGCGCAAGCCGGCTCCCACCACACCGAGGCGTCGTCGCCGCTGATCGCGATCCCGACAGGTTCGTCGAGGGGCGGCCGTCGATCGCCGCTACCCGCCATTCCCCCGCGAGGGAGGCGACGCGTTCAGCCGGTGCGGGGGAGTGGGCAGGCGCCGGAGCGCCGCTGCTTGTCCTGCGTGGTTGTTGGGCGGTTTCAGGCGGCGTCGGCCCGCAAGCGATCAGAGCTGCGCAGGCGAAGGGGATCAACGGGCGGAGGAGGGCTGTAGCCGGTTTCATGGTCACGATCCGTCTCCTCTTGTCGTCGCCCCCTCGAAGCCAACGCCTGCAAGGCTCTGCGGATGCCTGACCAGCGTCGGTCGCTACTCCAGCATCTCATGCGTCGAATGCGATGCGGGGGCTCCATCTTCATAGCTGCCCTTCATCCCTCGAATATCTCACGAACGGCGCCGGGTATTTGTGAGGTCGGGCAATGCGTATATCGAGCCGTGGAACTGCCCATACGGTCGTTGGATGTGGCGGTGAAGTCGGTTCGGCTGTTGACGATAATGTCCGTCCTGGACGGAACCTGGATGGGCTCGCCATTGCCATATGACGCTTGTCCATGCAGGCGATAGCGGTTGCCGCCCAAGGACTCGTATCGATTGACTGCGAGTTGACCGAGGTAGTCGATCCTGTCCTCAAGATATGTGAACGGGAGATCGTCGGGAAGGCCGTCCGGATCGGCTTCACGGATCGCCTGCGCGCAGCTCATGTCCATCGCCCAGTACCCCTTCTCGATCGGCACGAGGGCGACTGTACCGGGCGCCTGCGCTGCAGAGGCCGCCTGCGGGACGGCGGCGCTTATCAGTTGCGGACGGTGCTGCCGAACGACCGCCTGCATCTGCGTTGAAAGCTGCGCGAAGGCGCATTTCTGATAGGTGGTGTCGAACACTTCCATCTGTCGAGCGCTGGGGCTGCCCTCGCGCCAAACGAAGCGTCCCGGTCCTGTCGCCTTTGCGCCTTGGACCTCGCCGCCCATATCGTCGGCCTTCCAGACGCGCGTGAACCCCGTAAAATCCGCGTCAGCATCTTTGCCGGCGGCCCCTACGCGTCGGATCTGGTGGACTTCCGCGCCCATCGTCTGGCTGATGTTTCCGATATTCGTCCCGTCGTAGAAGAATATGTACGGGGCGCTGGCGCAGCCCCCGGATTCAACATCGGCATAGATGCCCTGTTCGATCGGCAACGTCGTGCGCGAGGCGGCAGCGGGCCCGGCCTGCGCCAAGGCGGCGTGCGCCGCCGCCCCTGTCGCCGGAGCGGCGGTATCGGCGCTATCGTTGGCGGACGATGGCGAGCCACACGCCGTCACGGCGAAGGCCGTAAAGCTGAGGGTTATCATCCTGGCTTCTGCGATCCGCAGGAAGCTGCTTACGTTGAGCATAGTCGATACCCCTGGTTGAAGTTCAGGCGCGAGGCGTCAGGCGGCCTGCCGAGCACAGGCCAGGGCGTCGGACAAATCTTGAATTAAGGAACTGGCCGTTTGCTCCGTCAGGCCGGCTACCAAGACGATGGGCCTGCTGTCGGAACGTAGCCGAAGGCTGGCCTGATAGCCGACATGGCCCTGGGCGTTCTCGGTGTTGTCGCGCAGGCTCGCACCGATTGCGCCTCCAGCCGTGGTGATCCGCTCGTAGCGGACAATCGCCGGTCCGGCGCTCTGGTGGGTGACGGTAAACTCCACGATATCGGCTGCACGGTAGATGTGGCCATCGACCGTCACGCCGACCGCATCGACACGGATATTCTTGGGCTGGCGGCTTGCATTCTCGGTTTGCCAGAGACGTTTGCGCTTGCGGCCTTGAATGACGGCGATCACGCCAATGAAGATGAACAGAAATCCGATCAGGATGATCATCAACGGCAGACCGCAGACAATCAGGGCCACCCCTCCCCAGAAGAGCACGTTGGGCACGGCTTCTCCCGGATAAGGCGCGGGCGTGACGTGGAATACCGTGTCACGGCCTTCCTCGCGTCGGTGATAAAATGAAGTCATGATCCAACTCCCCCTTGAGCGTTCAGTCCTTGAAGGCGAGGAAGGCGCAGATGAGGCAGAAAACCCCAGTCACCAGAACGCCAAGCAACAGCTTTCCGAGCAGGTTATGGCGCATCTCCCGCTTTCTGAATGTGACGCTGGCGTCGTAGTCCTTGAACTGAATGACGCCGCCGGAAGTGCGGTTCTCGAACCTGTACTTTTCAATCGCGTGATGTTCCGCGATGTGCTGCTTGCCCAGCACGATGCCCCACGCAATAAAAGCGAGGCCCGCGATCCCTAATCCTACGCCCATCTAAGACCTCCTCAACCGTCCCAGCAGCCTCCAGGTCCCGCCGCCGGTAATCGCCTGATGCTGCGGGTTAGACGCCGCGCAGGTCTTGATGGCGTTCTCAAGAATTTCTAAAGCCGTGAGGGGGAGGGGACGACATGCACGGCGGAACTTCATCTTCGCGACGACGCAGGCGGCTTTGGCGCTTCGCAGGCGCTGAGTTCGACGAGGCGAGCTGGATGCTGCGCCTCGATGGACAGGCGGTCGCGCTGGAAGGCAAGCCGCTTGAGGTGCTGCACGAACTGCTGCTGCGTGCGGGGGAGGTCGTCACCAAGGATGAACTGCTCGATACCGTCTGGCCGGGCGTCGCCGTGGTCGAAGGGTCTCTGCCGACCGCCGTTTCCAAGCTGCGCAAGGCGCTAGGCGAGCGGCAGGACAGCATCATCGAGACCGTGCCGCGTGTCGGCTATCGTCTGACCTGTTCGGTCAGGATCGAAAGCATAGAGTCTCCGCTTGCGCCCCGCTTCACCTTCGCAGCGGGCGACGCTGTCCCGGGACGCAAGCAATGGCGATTGGAGGGACCGCTGGGCGACACGGGCGCCGAGGACGTGTGGCTCGCCAATCACGACAAGACAGGCGAGCGCCGCGTGTTCAAGTTCGCCGATGCGCCGGACAAGCTGCGCGCCCTCAAGCGCGAAGCCGCGCTCTCGCGCGTGGTGTTCGCAGGGCTTGGAAAAGACGCTCCGCTGCCTGCGTTGCTGGAATGGAATTTCGAGGCTTCGCCCTATTTCCTCGAATACGCCTACGGCGGGCGAGACTTGATCGTCTGGGCCAATGAGGCGGACGGGATTGCGGCAAGTGCGCTCGAAGAGCGGCTGGTCGTTGCGGCGCGGATTTGCCGTGCGGTTGCGGACGTTCACGACCTTGGCGTGCTGCACAAGGATTTGAAGCCCGCCAACATCCTGATCGATGAAGGTGAAGGCAGCCGGGCCGTGCGCTTGGCGGACTTCGGCAGCGGGCGCTTGCTCGACGGCGCGGTGCTCGACAATTTTCAGATCACCAATCCCGGCTCGCTCGACGCCGATCTCGGCCGGGACGAGCCGCGTTCAGGCACGCTCGCTTACCGGGCGCCCGAACTGACAGGCGACGCCGTTCCGACGGTCAAGAGCGACATCTATGCGCTCGGACTCATCCTCTACCAGTTGGCGGTGGGGGATTTCACCAAGACGCTCGCGCCGGGGTGGGAGGAGAATATCGACGACCACTTGCTGCGTGACGACATCCGGCAAGCCGCCGAAGGCGATCCCTCACGCAGGCTGGCGAGCGCCAGCGAACTGGCCGATCGCATTGAACGGCTTGATCAACGGCGGCGGGATGTCGCCGAAGAAGCCAAACGCGCGGCCTTTCTCGCTGACCAGCAGCGCCTCGAAGAACAGCGCGCCGTGCGCCGCCCATGGGTGCGCGCCGCCGTGACAAGCCTGGCGGTCGGCTTGCTGGCGACTTCGACCCTTGCGAGCGTGGCGCTCTATCAGCGCAACAAAGCGGTCGAGGCGCAGAAGCTTTCGCAAGCGAGCTACCGCTTCCTTGCCGAAGATGTGCTGGCGAATGTCGATCCGGCGCGGGCGTCCGCCGCCGAGGAAACGCTGGTGCAGGCCATCACCCGTTCGGGCGGGACGATCAGTCAGCGTTTTCGGGGGCAGCCGGAAGTGGCGGCCTACCTTTACGCAACGCTGGCGCGAGCCTTCGATCTCCGGTCGGACTACGCCAACGCCTTTCGCTATTACGCCGCCGCCGACGCCAGCTATAGCCAGGCGGGGCTCGACGACAGCGCTGAGGCCGTCAACGCGCGACTGCAACACGCCGGCGCGCTGGCGCTCTCGACGCAGACCGGAAGCCTTGATCGCGCACGCGCCCTCGTATCGGCGGCGCAAGGGACCATCGCAGCGCGCGGGATAGATGCGCCTGAAACGTCCGTGTGGCTCAATTCCGCCCAGGGCATGATCTCTCTGGCGAGCGAGGATGTGCCTGCCTCCCAGGAGCATTACGCGCGCGCCTATGAAGCCGCACGGAACCTCCCCGATATCTTCTCTGATCGCCAGATCGTGAATTTCGGGCAACGCCATGCGTTCAGCCTGCTGCGCCTCGGCCAAGGCCCCGAAGCGGAACGCGCCTTCCGGCCGCTGGTGGAGAGGATGGTTCGTCTCGCTGGGGCCGATCATCCCGACACGCTGCTGTTGCGCCTGAACCTCGCGCAGTCGCTGCTCGTGCAGCAGCGCTATGGAGAGGTCATCGACGCGCTGGACCCCTTGTTGCCGCTAATGGAGCAACGGCTCGGCCGTGATCACCGCATCACGCTTCTGTTGCTCTCCGCGCGCCAGCAAGCGCTGGGGTCGGCCGGGCGCTATACGGAGGCGGCGGAGGACGGCGAACGCGTATGGCGCGCCGCCGCGCAAAAGGATGGTGCATCGTCCTTCGCGGCAGTTGCGGGTCGCGCCGATACAGGCATATCCCAATGCCGCGCAGGGCGGCTTGCGGCGGGCTCCGCCAATATCAGCGCGGCTTTGGCGGCGCTTGGGCAGGACGCCGCGAACCGTGGCGCAATGAAGGACGCGGTTGAGGCCGCGCTTGCCGATTGTCTCATTCAGATGCGGCGCTTCGATGAAGCGGAATCCCTCCTGCGCGGGATTGATCGTGTTCAGGTGGCCCAACTGGTCGGAGACCGAAATTTCGGTGCTCTTGTCGATCTCGCATTGGCCGAGATCGCGTTCGGGCAGGGGGACAGGAACCGCGCGCGGACGCTGTTTGACGCCGCCAGCGGGCCGTTGGGTGATACGCAGGATCTGTTCGTGAAGCATCGTCTGGGCGCCCTGAGAAAGGCGCTGACCTAGTCCGCAGTTCCCCGAGGCGGCGACGGTGACACGTAGACGTCGAGTGTGGCGAAGTCGTGCGTCAAGCCCTGTCAGCGGTCATGCTTAAAACCGATCCTACTCAGGCCATAACTCTCGCATCCGCTGCACCAACTCTTGGGAAGGCGGGCGGCCGCCCTGGGCGCCGGGGGGAGGCCATCGTCCGGCGAGAACGTCGGCGCGGACCGCCTGCGCTGAGGGCGGAGGAAAGCGCCAGCCGGCGGCGGTCATGCGGGCTTTGACGCGCGCTTCGGCCTGGGCCTCGACGGGTTCGGCAGGGCGAACGGGGGCGTTCAGGGCGGCAGCGATGGTGTCGCCGTTGACGCCGACCGCCCAGGGGTCGGCTCCGCGCTCCAGCAGCAGTTCGGCGATCCGGTAGTTCTGCATGGCCACGGCGGCTTCCAGCGGCGTGCCCCCGGTGCGGTCGGCGCGGTTCACATCGGCGCCGTGATCCAGCAGGAGCCTCACCGCGCCCAGGGAGTTCAGCGCGATGGCTTCGTCCAGCGGCCAGAAGGCGTCGGGTGCGATCGGGTCAGGCGATGCGCCTGCCTGAAGCAGGGCCTGGGCGTGCCAGGGCTCGCGGGCGCGCAGGGCCAGGCTGAGCGAGGTCTCGCCGTTCGGGCCGTCGGGCGGGGCGCCCTTTTCCAGCAGCAGGCTGACCATGGCCCGGTCGTCGCGTGCGACGGCCAGGGTCAGCAGATCCAGGTTCTTGCCGTCGCCGATGCGGACAAGTGCAGGATCGGCGTCCAACAAACGGCCGGCCTTCGCCAGGTCGCCGTCACGGACCGCCTCGACCATGTCGCGGGTGGAATGGCCGTCCCGGCCCAACGCGGCCACGCTGGCCGGGGAGGGCAGGACGGTGCCGACGACGAAACCGTCGGCGCGGGCGTCGCAACCGCTCATCAGAACTCCAGCGAGAAGGATCGGCGTGAAGAGGCGCATCTTGGCGTTGAACGGCCTGCGGGTCGAGGCCGTTCCGCCGCCTTATCGCATGGCGTCCAGGCTGGACTGGAACCATTCGACGCCGTGCAGGGCGCCGGGCGTCCAGTTCCACCAGGACTTGTCCTCGGGCGGGGTCGGGGATACGGCGATGCGGTCGCCTACGGCCCCGGGCGCGTCGCCCGCCCATCCGGCGGCCACGCCGCCGAGCGGGCCGAGCAGAGCCGCCCCCAATCCGCCGAGGATGATGCGGTCGCCGCCGTCCTGCAGCAGGCTGAGCGGGTCGCCCTTGAGGTAGAAGGCGTCGATGTCGGGCGTGGGGCGTCCGCCCGCCTGCGCGCTCTCGATGGTCGAGGCGTGCAGGCCGGAGGCGTTGAAGGTGTCCGCGTCGTGACCCGACGCCAGGGACGCGGCCGAGGCCATGCCGCCGCCCAGCGAATGGCCGGTCAGGGTGACGTCCGACTCGACGGCGGCCAGCCGCTGGCCGATGCGCAGGGCCTTGTCATAGTGCTCGGAGGACAGGCCCAGCGCCTGCTGGCCGTTGTTGAGCCAGTCCTCGCCCGCCTGGGAGCCGCGGAAGGCGACGACGTAGCGGGTCTGGCCGCCCTCGTCGCTGACATAGACGCGGGCGCGGAACTCGGAATCGGCGCGCTCCAGCAGGTCGGGCGTCAGGCGCAGCCGGTCCAGGTCGTCAGGTCCAGCCACGCGCCAGCCGTCGGGCGGCGAAGGGGTGTCGTTGTAGACGTCGGCCGACAGCGCCAGATGCGTCCGCGCGGAGTCCAGGTCGACGACATTGTCTGAACGGGCGGGGGCGACGACGGCCTGGGCCTGCACCGGCATGGCGGGCGGCGGCGCCCAGTCCAGGGCGACGCGCGGATCATCGTCGAAGCGCGCCGTCGCGGGCGTGGTCTGAGGTTGGAACGATGTCGCGCCGATCCGGTCGATCTGCATGGTCGCCTCCCGATCCTATGCAGTCACCCTATCGTTGCTCGCCGAACCGCGCTGCTAGGGTCTTCCCTAGACTGGTGTCTTAGCGCACCGCGCCTGCGTGCAGGGCCTGGTCGAAGGCGGCGCGGGCGGGGCGAGGCAAGATGTCGACGCGCGCTGACAGCCATTCGGCGACGTCTTGGCCGGGAGCGGGCGGGGCGACGCCTGCGCTTTGAGCGAAGTCGGGCAGGGCCTTGGGGTTTTGCGACAACGCGGCGGCGATTCCGCCGGTGAAGAAGCCGGCGTCCTCGGCGCGAGGATGCCAGACGCCGCCGTCCTTCTGTTCAGAGGCGGACAGGGCGGGGACATCGGCCGTCAGCGTCGCCCATTGGCGTCCCAGACGCCCGCCTTCGCCGTTCTCCAGCATGGCCGCGGCGTAGGCCTGCAAGGCGCGGCGGCCGCCCAGACCGCTCTGAAGCTGGTTCGCCACGCCTGCAGGGTCGGCGTCTACGGCGGCGGCCAGCGCGGGCAGCGACGTCGCATCGATCCGCGCGGCGGCGGTGATGAAGCTCTCGGTCGTGACGGCGGCGGAAGGGGGCGTCTCGGGGGAGGAGTCGCAGGCGGTCAGCATGGTCAGGGTCGCCAGGATCGGAAGCCAACGGGGGGCAGGCAAGGCCGCGTCCTTTCCGTCCGGGCGCGGCCAGACTCTGAGGATCAGTTCAGCGGGATCCGCGTCACGGATTCCCAGCCCTCGTTGTAGCTGACTTCGGCAGGGCCGTCATAGGGGCGGCGGCCGTCCGCGCCGGTCGGGGTGGTTAGGGCCACGATGCTCTCGAACAGATCGGCCTGACCGCTCTGATACTGGCTCAGGGCCGTGTCGAAGACCTGGTCGCTCAGCCAGCCGGTCGCGTCGCTGACGCCCGGCCCCGGCAGCTTGCCGGTCGCGAAGCCGAAGATGGTCTTCAGAGTCTCGACGTTCTCGGCCGCGCCCTTGTTCACGCCCTCGAAGGCTTCATGCAGGGCGCCGGAGAAGTAGCCCATGCGCTCGGCGGCTGGGTAGAAGACGCCGCCGTCCTGCTGCGTCGGGGCGGTGAAGCGTTGCAGCATGTCGCCCTTCAGATCATTGCCGCGCGCCAGCTGGTCGACCAGCCCGCGGATCGTGTCGGCGCCGCCGTCCTGGCCCAGGGTCTCCTGCAGGAAGGCGGTCATGCCCTTGCCGGCCTGATAGTCCTGCTCCAGCGCCTCGACCACGCCGTTGACGTCGGATTTCAGCAGGCCCTCCATGCCGGCGCGAATTTCGTCGGCGGCGTCGCCGGTCCCGAGCGAGGGCGTCAGCACGCCGTTGGCGCCCGAAACGCTGGCCATCTGGCGCCCCGCCAGTTCGAACACCCGCGCCTTCAGCTCGGCGTCGGGGCTGGTGGCGGCGGCGTCGACGGCGGCGGCCAGCGGTCCGGCGTCATAGCTGTAGGTCGGCACGCCTCCCTGCATGTTCGTGTACATGGTCTGCTGGGTCCCGGCCTCGAAGACGGCCGACAGTTGGGTGTCGCTCAACGATCCATAAGCGGTGCTCAGCGCCGAGGCGTTGCCGCCCAGGCTGCCCAGCACATGGGCCACGGCCAGGCCTTCGGTGTCGCCTTGATCGGAGATCATCACGCCGCCCATGCCGTCGGCCTCGGTCGTCTGGGGAGCCAGGGCGGCGATGAAGCCGGTCTTCACGTCGGACGTCGCGTGGGCGGCGACGCCTTGCGCCAGCTCAAGCTTTTGCTCGCGGTTGTCATAGGCGTTGTAGACGCGCTCCAGCTGGGTGGCGTCCAGCGAGCCGCCCAGCGTCGTGTGCAGGTCGCGGCGCTCGTCCACGTTCAGCCCGCCGCCCATGCCGAGGAAGCCGGAGTTGTCGAGCTCGTCCGTCCACTTGTTCAGCTCGTCGTCGGACAGTTCGGAGACGACGGCGTTGCGCTCTTCCGCCGTCAGGCCGCTCAGCGTGGCGTTGATGTCTCGAAGGTCGCCCTGGGAGACGTCGTTGAAGAAGCCTTCGTCCAGGCGGTCGCGGATCGTGTCCAGCGCCTGATCGACCCGGCTGGTCGAGGGCGATCCAGCGACGGGGCCGCTGACGGGCGAGGCCAGGACGCGGGTGTCGACGGACGGCGAAAGAGGCGTGACGGTCATGACCGGCTCCTGCACGATACGGGCGAAATACTGGGGTGAGCGAATACTGGGGCGAGCCTATGGCCGGGACGGCGGCGGCATAAGCTGGGGGCGTCCTTAGCTAGGGACATCCCCTATGCCGGGCCGCCTGCGAACGGAGCCGCTAGGGAAAGCCCCCAGATTTCAGACGCGCGGACAGACAGCAGAATGGCTGCACGGATCACCGCGTCTTCTGGAGCCGACTCATGTCTCTCGCCGCTTCTTCCGCCGCCAGTCAGTCAGCCGCCGCCGGCGCCCAAGGCTCAGCGCCCGCCCACACCGTCCGCTCGGGCGAGACTCTGTCCGGCATTGCTGAACGCTATGGCGTCAGCGTGGGCGACCTTTTGGCTGTGAACCGCCAGATCACCAATCCGAACCTGATCCATCCCGGCCAGACCGTCACCCTGCCGGCCGGCGCGACGGAGGGCCGGGGCGCGGTGCAGTCTGAGGCGGCCGCCTTCCATACGGTGCGCGGCGGGGACACCCTGTCGGGCATCGCCCAGCAATACGGAATGAGCTGGCGCGAACTGGCGGCGGACAACCGCATCGCCAATCCGTCGCTGATCCATGTCGGTCAGCAGATCCGTCTGAACGGCGCGGGCCTTGAGCAGGCGACGTCTGTTTCGGAGCCTGCTGCTGAAGCGACCCCCGTAGCGGGACAGGAAGGCGTCAATCCGAACCTGGGCGCCCTGTCGGCGCGCTATGAGACGGGCGGACGCGGTCCCGGCACGGTGTCTTCCGGCTCGGGCGATCCGGGCGGGGTGTCCTACGGCTCCTATCAGCTGGCGGTGAACCGCAACCGGCCGCAGGAGTTCCTGGCCGCCGACGGCGCGCGCTGGGCCGATGAGTTCGGCGGGGCGGCGGCGGGCACGCGCGCCTTCTCCGACACCTGGCGCGCCATCGCCGCGCGCGAGCCGGAAGCCTTCCAGGCCGCCCAGCACGCCTTCATCGAACGCACCCACTATGACGTGCAGTCCGCCCGGATCGAGAATGCGGGCCTCGACATCTCCAACCGCTCGCACGCGCTTCAGGACGTGGTGTGGTCGACCTCGGTCCATCACGGTCCGAACACGGCGGTCGTCACCCGCGCCATGGCGGCGGTCGAGCGCCAGGGGATCGACGCCTCCAGTCCCGACTACGATCGCGCGCTGATCAACGCCGTCTATGACGAGCGCGGCCGTCGCGACGGCAACGGCGAATTGGCCTATTTTTCCAGTTCGCGCGCTGATGTTCAGGCGGGGGTGGCCCAGCGGTTCGAGGACGAGCGTCGCGACGCCCTGAACATGCTGGACGGCCGCTGAGCGCATGACTGAATCCAGCGCCATCTCTGGCGCGTCCGGCGCCTCGGCGGTCTCCGCCGGGGCGTCTTCTGCCGACAGCCGCTCATTGGCGGTCGGCGCCGCCGTTCAGGCCATGGCCGAACTGGCCGGCGCGGTCCTGCCCGATCCGGCGGACAGTCTGGATCGCGGCGTGGCTCTGTCTCAGGTCTGGGCCGAGCAGGGCCAGCAGGGCGGGGCGGTGGTCGGCGGCGACATGCGCGTGCTGGCCGCCCAGACGGGCCAGGTGGTCGCCGCGCGGCTGAGCGCCGTCTCTCCGATCGAAACGGGTCGGATCGACCGCGCCCTGACCGACTTCGTGCGCGCGGTTCAGGATCACGCCCGCGCGACGCCGCACCTGACCGCGCCCGCCGTGGTCGAGCCGATGCTGCGCACCCTGGCGGCGGGTCTGGCGCGTGAAGAAGGCCCGGCCGCCGCCCGCGACAGCGCCGTCGAGCAGTTCGTCCGCATGGTGGACGCTGCGACCGCTTCACTGGAGCGGCGCTGAGCCAGATCCCTTGCTGTGACGCAAAGCAAACCCCGCGGACCGAAGTCCGCGGGGTTTCGCGCTGAGCCGCAGGTGAAGCTCAGCGCGTCGGCGTTGGGCCGAGGGCGATGCGCGGGCTGCCGGGCTCGCTGGTTTCAGAGGCGCCGCCCAGGGCTTCAGCCAATCCGCTCAACACGCCGGTCAGCAGCCAGGCGCCCAGGACGCCGCGCAGGGCGTCGCTGAAGGCCTGAAGCGCCTCGGGCAGGCCGGCGTTGCCGATCTTGGTCAGGTTGAAGTCTTCCTGGCTGACGGCGTCGCCGGTGATGCCGCTGGTCCAGCCCGATCCGACGGCGTCGTCCTCGCGGATGGTCAGGCCGTCGCGATAGGCGGCGTCGGTGGCGTAGCCGTTGTTGCTCATGCTGATGTTCAGGTCGCCAAGCTGGTTCTGGCTGACGCCGTCGATGATCATGGCCTGGTCGCCGCGCGTGATGACCAACTGGCTGGTGACGGTGGCGTTGGGATTGTTGCCGAAAGGCTCGGTGTTGACCGTGATCTTGGTCCCGTTCTCGAGCTCCAGGGTCATGGTATCCCAGAAGTCGCCGACGTGCTGGCCGTTGTAGTTGAAGTGCGGATCGCCCCAGATCTGGGTGACGTTGCCGTCGGCGTCGCGCACCACGAACTCGGAGTTGGCCTCGTTGATCTCCAGCGTATAGCCGTCGCCCAGGTCCACCGTGGCCTTGCCGTCCTGCGGCATGGAGGCCGAGAAGGCGGGGGCGGCGGGCTGGAAGGCGCCGTTGAGCATCACGCCCAGCTGGAAGCCCATCTGGGCGAAGTTGGCCGCCGTGGCCATACGGTCGGCGACCGCGCCGAGTGCGAGCGTCCCGACGGCGGTGGAGAAGGCGGTGTTGATGTTGGTCATCGCGTGCAGCCCCGAGGTTGATCTTGCTGATCGGCATCGGACCACGCGGGGGCGGGGCTTCACAGTCGGGACGGTCCCCATCAGGGACGACCCTAGCTTCCTAACCCGAGCGCCGCCCCATCGCCTTCAACACCTCCAGAACCGTGTCGTGGCGGCCCATGATCTCGTTCAGCAGGGTCTGCACCAGGCCGGTCATCATGATCAGGATGATCAGGGTCGCGAGCCACGCCTTGATCGACAGCGACAGGGAGAAGACGTTCAGCTGCGGCGCATAGCGGTTGACCAGGCCCAGGGCGCCGTCGGTGACGAATAGCACCACCAGAACCGGCGAGGCGAACAGCACGGCCAGCGTCATCAGCCGCGTGAACTCGCCCTCGAACAGGCTGAGGCTGCTCATGGTCAGCACCGGCGTCAGGCTGCCGATGGGCCAGATGACGAAGCTGTCCAGTATGGTGCCGACCAGCAGCAGCAGGCCGCCCGAGAACATGAAGACGAAGTTGGCCAGCCGCCCCAGGAACTCGCCGTTCAGCGAGGTCTGATGCCCGCTGAGCGGGTCCACCACCTGGGCCATGGTGGCGCCGACCTTGGTGTCGATAATCTGGCCGGCGGCCTCGAACGCCCAGAGCATGGTAGCGAAGAAGAAGCCGATGACCACCCCGACCAGGGCCTCCTTGCCGAACAGCAGGATCCACTGAACCGTCGGCAGGGTCATCTGGGCTACCTGCGGCTGCATGGTCAGCACCGCCAGGCCGAACACCAGGAAAATGGAGTTGCGGACCATCGCCGGCACCGTCTGCGGCGACAGCAACGGCATCAGCAGGAAGGTCGTCGCCACCCGCGTGGTCGACACCGCCACCAGGATGGCGTTGTCGAACAGACTGTCCAGACCCTCGAACACCTAGCGGCGCACCAGGGCCGGAAACTCGGTGAAGATGCGGTCGCTGAACTGATACAGCGAGCCGCCGATCAGCGCCGCCGTGGCGAACAGGGTCAGCACGATGGCGAAGAATTTGGCCGTATACTGCAGGGTCTGTTCCTGAAGCTGCGTCGCCGACTGGATCACCGCCACGATCAGGCCGACGATGGAGGCGGCGATGATCGGCGGGGCCGACAGGAACAGGACGAGCCAGAGGGCCTGATTGACGAGCTCGATGGCCTGGGCGTTCATCATGGGCGTTCTCCTAGACGTAGCTGAGCACAAGGCCGTGGGACAGCTTCACCCACCCGTCGATCAACACGAACAGCAACAGTTTGAACGGCAGGGAGACGGTGGTCGGCGAAAGCATCATCATCCCCATCGCCAGCAATATGTTGGACACCACCAGGTCTATGATCAGGAAGGGCAGGAAGATCAGGAAGCCGATCTGGAAGGCCGTCGCCAGCTCCGACACGGTGAAGGCGGGCACGACGACCAGGAAGTCTCGCGCGGTGATCTCGGCGCGTTTTTCAGGCGTCGAGATGCGCTGGGCGGTGCGCAGGAAGAAGGCGCGCTCGCGCTCGGAGGAGTGCTTGATCAGGAAGTCGCGCAGCGGCTCCTTGGCGCTGTCGGCGTAGGCGAATAACTGCTGGGTGTCGCTGAGGGCGGCGGTGGGCGGCATGTGGTTGGTGGCCTCGGCCATGCGCTGGCCGACCGGGAACATGACGTAGAGCGTCAGGATCAGCGCCATGCCGTTCAGCACGATGTTCGGCGGCACCTGCTGCAGACCCAGGGCGTTGCGCAGCAGGGACAGCACCACCACGATCTTGGTGAAGGACGTCACCATCACCGCCACGAAGGGCGCGAGCGCCAGCAGGATGACGGTGACGAGCGCCGAACCCGGCGAGAATTGGGACAGGTCCATGTCAGACGGCCTCCTTCGGGTCGGCGACGGCGTCGATCAGCACGGCGTAGGCCTCGCCCAGCGACACCAGACGGCCGCGCGCGAAGGCCTGGCCGGCGCTGCGCAGGGTGACGCGCATCTCGGCGTCCAGCCCGGTCAGGGGCAGGACCGCGCCGGGACGCAGTTCGGTCAGGGTCTTCAGCGGCACGACGGTCTCGCCCAGATCGACGCTCACGGCGATCGGCGTGTCGGCCCCCGGCGTCAGTCCATGCTCGTTTTCGGCAGGCGGGGCGGCGGCCTCGGTCATGCGGCTTTCCTTGCGTTGATGGGTGAAGCTTTGGGTCGCGGGGTCGAACAGGCCGACGGCCGTCCCGCCGGGAATCGACAGGCGCGCGGACCAGGCGCTCTCCAGAGCGGGGATCAGCAACAGGTCGCCCGCGCGCAGGCTCGACAGATCAGCCGGAGACAGTCGCGGCCCTTCGACGAGCAGTCGGGCGGGCAGGGGCAGGTTCAGTCCCGACGTTGCGTCTCCGGTGCGGTGCAGGCGCAGGGCCAATGCGGGCGGCAGGGACAGGTGCGCCTCGTGCAATGTGCGCTCGCCGTCGCTGAGACGGACCTCGACGTGCGCCGCTTCGAACGTGTCGGAACGCACGCCGACAGGCG
>PJUF01000243.1_pt1 | contig 47544 bp, 38 predicted proteins | sample 1512191 | NCBI WGS metagenome assembly PJUF01 (sample SAMN08177673, study PRJNA422409) | Feces metagenome, whole genome shotgun sequencing project. | isolation source: Chicken feces (3) enriched on wood chips | host: Gallus gallus | place: USA: Madison | collected 2015-01-15 | reverse complement strand
TACCGTTACAAATAAGAGATCATCCGCTTATAGTAACCTTCAGGTAACGGTTAAGATACCTTCAGGTAACCTCCAGACTTAGTCCGGCAAGAGGCAGTGCCGATAAATAAAGATAATGTAGATGTTTCTGACAAATCCATTGATTTTCAAAGGGAATTTCTTTGTTTGTTGGAAGAATTAAACGAGAAGGGATAGAACATTAACAGACTGTTTTGTTTAAACCATTAAGAATACCTTGTTTATTCCTAATGGTTTATCTTATTGATGGTAAGTTCTCTGCTATCTTCGTTTAAGGCTTTTATGCTGATTTCGATATAGCTATCGGGCAATAAATCCGGTATTTTTTCTGGCCATTCTATCATGCAATATTCGCCAGAATAAAAATAATCTTCGTAACCCAAATCAAAAGCTTCTTCCTGGTTTTTGAGGCGGTAAAAATCAAAATGGTATATTTTAAAACCTTCTGCCTGATATTCATTCACTATAGAAAATGTAGGGCTGGAAGTTTGGTCTGCGGTGCCTAAAACTTTACATAGCTGGTTGATTAGGGTTGTTTTACCTGCGCCCATTTCTCCGTAGAAAACAAAAATCCTCTCCTCTCCGGCGAAAGAAAGAATTTGTTTTGCTATGCTTTCCAGTTCGTCAATGCGGCTTACACTTAATTGCATGTTGTGTTTCTTTTAAAAGTGGGGCGATGGGTAATGGAATGATGGAAAAGTGGAATCATGGAGTGTCTGCTACATCCCAATTTCCAATCTCCCAATATTCCAACACCTCCATCTCCGCCTTATTTATTCTTATAAGTTACAAAAGGCACAATAATTTCTTCCATAGAAATACCTCCATGCTGGAAAGTCTCGTTATAATAATTCACAAACTGGTTGTAATTGTTCTGGTAAACAAAATAACTGTCTTCTTTTGCAAATATAAAACTAGAGCTAACATGTAGCTTAGGAAGAAATATTTCATGCGGATTTTTAACATGAAAAACTTCTTTAGCATTAAAGGCCAGGTTTTTTCCTTGTTTGTATCTTAAATTGGTGTTGGTATTTCTATCGCCAATCACCTTACTTGGTTTTTTTACGCGGATGGTGCCATGGTCTGTTGTTATAATAACTTTAACTTTTTTCTGTGCCAGTTTTTTAATTAAATCTAACAGTGGCGAGTGCTCAAACCAGGATAGCGTAATAGAGCGGTAAGCGGCATCGTCATTAGCCAGTTCTTTAATCATTTGCATGTCTGTTCTGGCATGCGAGAGCATATCTACAAAGTTGTAAACAATAACGTTAAGGTTATTGTCTATGATGTTAGGCAATGCGTCATTTAAATCTTTTCCCTGGTCCTGGTTTAAGATTTTATGGTAAGAATATTTGATGTCTTTTCTTACCAGCCTTTTTATCTGATCTTGCAGAAACTCTTCTTCATGTAAGTTTTTACCGCCCTCGTCTTCGTCGTTTTGCCATAGCGTAGGGAAACGTTTTTCCATTTCGGTAGGCATTAAACCGGCAAAAATGGCATTTCTGGCATAATGTGTAGCCGTGGGTAAAATGCTGAAATAAATTTCCTCTTCGTCTAACCTAAAATACTCGCTGATGATAGGGTTGATGATTTTCCATTGATCGTAGCGCAGATTGTCTATTAGGATAAAGAAAGTAGGTATACTGTCATTTAGCGATGGAAAAACCTTTTGTTTAAACAGCTGGTGAGAAAAAACCGGCCCTTCTTCCTGGTTATTAATCCAACTGGTGTAGTTTTTTTCTATAAACTTAGAAAATTGCGCATTGGCTTCGGCTTTTTGCATGGTCAAAATCTCATGCATACCGGCATCTTCCAGTTTTTCCAGTTTCAGCTCCCAGAATATTAGCTTTTTATAAACTTCTATCCATTCCTGGTAATTCAGGTTGTCGTTTAAAGTCATCCCTAAATTCCTGAAATCCTGCTGATAGGCCATAGAGGTTTTCTCGCTTACCAATCTTTTGTTGTCTATCAGTTTTTTGATAGTCAGCAGAATCTGTTTGGGATTTACCGGCTTTATCAGATAATCATCTATGGTAGCGCCAATGGCATCTTCCATCAGATATTCTTCTTCGCTTTTAGTAATCATTACCACCGGAATATCTGGGTTTATACCCTTTATTGCGGTTAAAGTCTCTAGTCCGGTTAAGCCGGGCATGTTTTCGTCGAGGAATACGATATCAAAATCCTGAGATTTAAATATGTCGAGCGCATCGTTTCCATTTGTGGTTGTTTCTACCCTGTAGCCTTTTTCGTTCAAAAAGATAATATGAGGCTTTAAAAGATCAATTTCATCGTCTGCCCACAAAATACTGGCTGTCTGCATATGCTTAGTTTAAAATTCAAAAGTAAAAAAATCAAAATTATAGTGTGCTGACGGCTGTACGGGGAAAGAGTATTTAACAATTCTTAACATCCTAGTGTAAAATATAGCGTCAGATTTTATCGCGTCAATAAATTTAACAAAATTTGTGCCTTAGAAACGCAATTTTGTATTTGAACAAGCAAAAGATAATTAACGATCCTGTTTATGGCTTTATCAGCATTAAAACTCCTTTGATTTTTGATCTGATAGAACATCCATACTTCCAGCGACTTAGATATATTAAACAGGCGGGGATGACACACTTGGTTTATCCCGGCTCTTTACATACCAGATTTCACCATGCTATTGGTGCGCTGCATTTAATGCAGCTGGCCATAGAGCATTTACAAAATAAAGGACATAAGATTACAGAAGAAGAGGCAGAAGCGGTTTGCATAGCTATATTGTTACATGATATTGGGCATGGGCCTTTTTCGCATGCGCTAGAGCATAGTTTGGTAAAAGGAATTCCGCATGAAACCATTAGTCGCTTATTTATGGACGAGCTGAACAAGGCTTTTGATGGGAACTTAGACCTTGCGCTTAAAATCTTCAATAATCATTATCCTAAAAAGTTTCTTTTTCAGCTAATATCTGGACAGCTGGATCTTGATAGGCTGGATTATCTGAACCGTGACAGTTTTTTTAGCGGAGTGAGCGAGGGTACCGTAAGCTCAGAACGTATTATTAAACTGCTGAATGTGAAAGACGGTAATTTAGTGGTTGAAGAGAAAGGAATTTATTCTGTAGAGAAATTTCTGATAGCCCGCCGTGTAATGTATTGGCAGGTTTATTTGCATAAAACGGTTATTGCCGGCGAACAGCTGCTGGTAAACATACTGAAAAGAGCCCGTGAGTTGGCGCAACAGAACGTAGCGCTTTTTGCTACGCCTGCTTTAAAACATTTTTTATACAATGAAATTAGTGGCGGGCAGTTTGTGAATGATGGGGAGCATCTCTCTTTGTTTTCTCAGCTGGATGATCATGATATTACCACCTCTGTAAAAGTGTGGCAAGAGCATGAAGATTTGGTGTTAAGTACTTTGTGTAAAAGCTTTATTAACCGCAGGCTGTATAAAGTAGAGATTAGTAACGAAAAGCCAGACGTGGCCAGGGTAGCCGCATTAAAAGAGCGGGTAATAGCAGCCCTGGGTATTGGTAAAGACGAAGTTTCTTATTTTGTTTTTACAGACTCTATTACCAACACGGCTTATGATAGCAAAAAAGGAAGCATAAAAATTTTAAGGAAAAACGGAGAAGTAGAAGATATTGCCGTAGTTTCAGACACATCTAGCCTGGAAGCGCTAAGTAATGAGGTTACCAAAAATTTTCTTTGCTACCTTAAAATATAAAACAGTTATTTGTATTTTAAACCAACAATTTGTTCATTTAATATTATCAGTTAATTTTGCCAGATGCAATTTACCGCAAAAGAGGTTAGTACATTGCTTAACGGAACTATAGAAGGGAATCCGGAAGCTGTAGTTTTTAAGTTAGCAAAAATAGAAGAAGCACAAGAAGGAGCCCTGTCTTTTCTGGCAAATCCTAAATATGAGTCGTTCCTTTACACTACTCAGGCATCTGTAGTGATTGTTAATGAAGATTTAGAAATAGCAGAAGCAGTAAAGCCTACCATTATTAGAGTAAAAAATGCCTATTCCAGTTTTTCGGTATTATTAGAAATGTATAATACCATAAAACTTAATAAGGTTGGCATAGAGCAGCCCTCTTTTATACATCCGGATGCTAAAATTGGTAAAGACGTATATATTGGTGCATTTGCATACATTGGTGCAAAGGCTATTATTGGAGATAATGCTAAAATCTATCCCAATGTCTATATAGGCGACAATACTGTTGTTGAAAGTTCATCAACACTTTTTGCCGGCGTAAAAGTTTACCACGATTGCGTAATTGGCAAAAACGTTGTCATCCATTCAAATGCCGTTATTGGCAGTGACGGTTTTGGCTTTGCACCGCAGGCAGACGGCTCTTACAATAAAATCAGTCAAATAGGCAATGTTATTATAGAAGATAATGTAGAAGTTGGAGCCAATACTTGTATAGACCGGGCCACAATGGGGGCTACCATTATCCGTAAAGGCGTTAAATTAGATAACCTGATACAGATTGCGCATAACGCAGAAATTGGATCTAATACCGTAATTGCCTCCCAAACCGGAGTTTCTGGCAGCTCTAAAGTAGGCGAGAATTGTATAGTAGGTGGTCAGGTTGGTATAGTTGGACATATAACCTTAGCTAAAGGTACTCAGATACAGGCAAAATCGGGCATCAATAAGTCTATAGAAGAAGAAGGCAAGAAATGGGGGGGGGCACCTGCAACTACTTATCAAAGCTATATGCGATCGCAAGTAGTGATACAAAGATTGCCAGAGATAGAAAAAAAAATAGACGAATTAGAAAAAGCGTTAAAAGAGCTAAAGGGCGAGTGAATAAAGCGTATTATCTATTATGAATCCTAAACAAAGAACAATAAAATCAGAAGTAAGTGTTTCCGGAGTAGGTTTGCATACAGGTGCCAAGGTTACCTTAACATTTAAGCCGGCGCCAGAAAATCATGGCTACAAGTTTAAAAGAATAGACTTGCCCGGCCAGCCTATTATAGAAGCAGATGTAGATAACGTAACAGATACGTCTAGAAGCACTACAATTTCTCAGAACGGGGCCAGCGTAAGTACCACAGAGCATGTGCTTGCTGCTTTGGTTGGCAGCGAGGTAGATAATGTGATGATGGAATTGGATGGGATAGAGGTTCCTATATTAGACGGAAGCGCTATAGAGTTTGTGCAAGCGCTGGAGTCTGTAGGATTTAAAGAGCAAGCAGCAGAAAGAGATTATTACTATATCCCTCATAATATCAATTATTACGAAGAAGAGCGGAATGTAGAAATGGTGGCTATGCCTTATCAGGACGATTATCGTTTTACCTGCATGGTAGATTATAACTCGCCTGTGTTGGGGAGCCAGCATGCAACCATTTCTTCTATTGGCGATTTTAAAGAACAGATAGCTTCTTGCCGTACTTTTGTGTTTTTGCATGAGCTGGAAATGCTACTGAAAAACAATCTGATTAAAGGGGGAGATATCAATAACGCTATTGTTATTGTAGATCATGAAATTGATGAACTTTCGCTTAAAGAACTGGCAAAAGCATTTAATAGAGAGGAGATTAAAGTAGCTAAAGAAGGTGTTTTAAATAATATTAAGCTACGCCACCAAAACGAGCCGGCCCGTCATAAACTATTAGACATGATTGGCGACCTTGCCCTGGTGGGTGTGCCTTTAAAAGGGCATATTATGGCAGCAAGGCCTGGGCATGCGGCCAACGTTGCTTTTGCCAAAAAAATTAAAGCGGCAATTAAGAAAGATAGGAAGAAGAAAACGCATCCGGTTTACGATCCAGGCGCTAAAGCCTTACTGGATATTAACCAGATTATGAATATACTGCCACACAGGCAGCCATTTTTGTTCATAGATAAGATTTTAGAGCTCACTAAAACCTATGTTGTTGGTGTTAAGAATGTGACTATGAATGAGGAGTTCTTTAAAGGGCATTTCCCCGGAGCTCCGGTTTTCCCTGGCGTAATCCAGATTGAAGCCATGGCTCAAACCGGCGGAATTTTGGTGTTAAGCACAGTACCAGACCCGGAAAATTACCTTACACTGTTTCTAAAAATAGATAAGGTGCGTTTTAGGGCACAGGTATCACCAGGAGATACCATCGTTTTCAGATGTGATTTATTGGAGCCCATCAGAAGAGGTATAGCACAAATGAAAGGCGTGGGCATGGTAGGAGAAACCGTTGTGGTAGAAGCAGAAATGATGGCACAAATAACAAAAGTTAAAGAAAGCTAAATCTAAATGATACAACCATTAGCATACATACATCCGCAGGCTAAAATAGCTAATAGTGTGGTTATAGACCCATTTGCGGTAATCCATAAAGATGTTGAAATAGGCGAGGGAACCTGGATAGGTTCTAACGTTACCATTATGGACGGCGCAAGAATTGGCAAAAACTGCAAAATTTTCCCGGGAGCAGTAATTTCTGCCATTCCGCAAGATTTAAAATATGCAGGCGAAGAAACAAAGACGATTATTGGCGATAATACTACCATTAGAGAATATGTTACCGTAAACCGCGGGACCAATGATAAATGGGAAACCAGAATTGGTAAAAATTGTCTTTTAATGGCTTACTGCCACGTAGCGCATGACTGTGAGGTTGGCGATAATTGTATATTCTCTAACAGCACTACTTTGGCCGGGCATATTACCATTGGCGATAATGTGGTGCTTGCGGGCATGGTTGCCATTCACCAATTTACTAAAGTTGGGTCGCATGCTTTTGTAACCGGCGGTTCTTTGGTGCGTAAAGATATTCCTCCCTATGTAAAGGTTGCCAGAGAGCCACTTTCTTATACAGGCATCAATTCGGTAGGGCTAAGAAGAAGGGGTTTTACGCCAGAAAAAATTAACGAGATTCAAGATATTTACCGCGTGTTGTTTGTTAAAAACAACAATGTAACCAAAGCACTGGATATTATTGAAGCCGAATTTAAACCTACAGAAGAGCGTGATGAGATTATAAATTTCATTAGAAACTCTAACAGAGGTGTTATGAAGGGCTTCGGCAATTCTTAAAACATTGCTTCATGGAGATTATCCTGGAAAAAATAGGCAGAAGATTTAACAGGGAATGGATTTTCAGAAATATTGAATATGCATTTAAGTCTGGTAAATCTTATGCTGTTTTAGGGATAAATGGCTCCGGAAAATCTACGCTATTACAGATTTTATGTGGCGTGTTATCTCCCTCAGAAGGAAAAATTACCTTTAGAGATGAGCTGGGCAAACCCATTGAGGTAGAGCAGGTTTTTAAGAATGTAAGTATTGCAGCGCCTTATCTGGAGCTGATAGAAGAATTAACACTTCTGGAAGCTATAGCATTCCATTTTCAATTTAAAAGTAGGGTAAAAAGTATTTCCAACGCTGAAATTGTGGATTTACTGGGAATGCAATCCAGCAGAAATAAACAGATAAAATATTTCTCGTCGGGAATGAAGCAAAGGCTAAAACTTGCGTTTGCATTTCTTTCTGATACAAATTTTCTTTTCTTAGACGAACCTTGTTCTAACTTGGATGAACAGGGAATTGCCTGGTATCAGCAACTGGTAAATGACTATACACAGAACAGATTGGTGCTGGTATGTTCTAACCAACCCGTAGAGTACGAGTTTTGTGAAGAAAAGCTTTTAATTAGTGATTATAAGTAAGAGATACTTATATTTCTAGACGGCCGCCTGGAAGAAAGATAGCCCTGATTTAGAAGACGAGAAACCTTTCTCAGCAAAACAAAAGACAAGAAAATTGGGAAAATACGGGTTGCTTTTAAAGCAATTAAACGCTACCTTTGCAGCTCCAATTTAAAGTATCTGATATGGCAAAAGCTTCTGAAATTAAAAATGGTAACGTATTAAGGTTCAATGGAGAACTGGTTTCGGTTGAAGAATTTATCCACCGTACACCTGGAAATCTTAGAGCGTTCTATCAAGCAAAAATGAGAAACGTGAAAACCGGCAAGCTGGTAGAATACCGTTTTCGTACAGATGAAGAAGTTGAAATTTGTCGTGTTGAAACCAACGATTATCAATACTTATATGATGACGGTGATTTTTTTGTGGTTATGGACAACCAGACTTACGAGCAGTACAACATTCCCAAGCATCTTTTTGGAGATTCTGCAAGATTCTTAAAAGACGGCATGAATGTAATTGTTGCTTTTGAAAGTGAAGAGCCTATTATGGCACAAGCGCCACATTCTGTAGAATTAGAAATTACCTATACAGAACCGGCAGTTAAAGGAGATACCTCTACAAATGCTACCAAAACAGCTACCGTAGAAACTGGTGTAGAAGTAAGAGTGCCTTTATTTATTAATCAGGGAGATAAAATTAAAGTTGATACCGCTACTGGTGCATACATAGAGCGGGTTAAAAACTAAAGATTTCATATTTAAGTTTTAGGTTTAGGTTGATAAGCGGCTTTACTTCCCTCCGGAAGTTAAAGCCGTTTTTTTATATATTTACACCCAACTGCGCTCTCTCAGAAAAAGATTAATTTATAGTCTGTGAAAAAGAATATACGCAAGCAGGTATTAGCTCAAAGAGAATCCTTATCAAATAAGGAATTCTGGGCATTAAACGACGAGCTGTTAAAACAAATATCTACCATAGATTGGAGTAAATACCAGTATGTCCATTTGTTTTTGCCTATTAAGGAAAATAAAGAAGTAGATACCTTTGAGCTGCTCTCTTTTTTTAAGCAATATTATCCGCAGCTAAAAATAGTAGTTCCACGGTCTGACTTTGAAAACAGGAGCATGCAGCATATTCTTTTTGACCATGAATATACTATTCTTCAAAAAAATAAATATCATATTCCCGAACCTGTTTATGGAAGAGCTATAGACGAGCGCTTGATAGACCTGGTATTTGTGCCTTTACTGGCCGTAGACCGTCAAGGGAATAGAATTGGCTATGGCGGAGGCTTTTATGACAGGTTTTTGGCAAAGTGTAGAACAGACTGTCAAAAAATAGGGCTTTCTTTGTTTCCTGTTTCTGAAACGGATTTTCTTACAGAAGTATTTGATGTAAAGCTGGATGCCTGTATAACGCCTGAAGATATCCACTATTTTGTTAACTAGTGTTAATTTAGCTTTAGTGTGCGCGAAAACAAAGCACTTTTAATTGTTAAAAATTGTTAATAACTTTTTGGTTTTGGATAAAAATGATACCTTTGTGATAGGTTTATAATTGGTTAGTATAAAAGGCCTTCATCCTCCCCGTTTGAAGGCCTTTTTTCATTTAAAAATATGCCCTTACTTGTAAGCCTCCCGTATGTATAGTTTTTACACTGCTTGATTTCCTGCCTTCGTAGGTAAAGTTTAACTGCACACCATTAGAAACACTTCTTTGTATACCGGCAGACCATGTGACATTGCTCCCCGGCTGTAAACCGTCTAACAACTCGTAAGCTATTGCGGTATTATTATCGCCTTCAAATTTGTTGTTGATGAAATTCATCTGGAAGGTAAATGAGCCTTTTTTTAGGATGTTGTACCTGATCTCTGTTCCCAGTTTTGCATTTAGGCTTGCCTCTCCACCAAATTCTTCTTTGTTTTTTTGCTGACGTAAACCAGCATTAAGCGTTACTTTAAAATCTGTATTAAACTGGTAACCAAACTCTGGCTGTAGCTCTTTAAAGCTAATGCGGTAGTTTTTCTCTGTAAAAAGTTCTGATGAGTATTGCTTATTTCCGGTTTTCAGATCTAGCATAAAATTGCTTTTTCTTACAAAATTCCATTTAAATCGCAGGCTCTGTTCTTCGGTATCTCTACTATCAAAACCATTGGTAAGTAATGATTTATTGCCGCTTTTTTGTGTATTAAAATCTATTCCCCAGCGTGGGTTATTGCGATTAAAAAATATAGTATTCCTGAGAAAGGAATTTAAGGAGACCAGATTTGCGGCATCTACATGGGTTTGGTAGGGATTGAGCAGTAAATCTCCGTCGCCGGCCAGTACTTTTTTATCAATACGTAAAACGGTGATGGTTGAGAGTCTGCTGAGTAGGCCTAAAAATCCGGTCTTTTGCCGAATAATTGTTGCAGGTGTAAGTCTTAACGTTTGGTTGATATTGGTGAAATTGGAACGAATAAATTCATTGGTAGGTCTGAATATTCTGATATATTTTGCCTGGTCCGGAAATCTGGAAATCTCAAATTCATTTAATTCTTTGACGCCGTTATTGTTGTAATCGTTCCATGCGTAAAGCCCTTGCCCTGCCGGCACTTCCAGATAGATAAACTCTCTTTTAGGCTCTTGCCCGGTGCCCAGTTCGTAAAAAGAATTTAAATTTACGAACCCTTTTAAGGTATTTAGATTATACTCAATGCGGCTCAATAACGTTTCTTCGTTTTGGTTGGTGCTGCTGTCTTGCAGGTAGCTGATGGTTCTGTAAGTAGCGTTAATGTTCAAAGGCGATTTACCTTTTCGGTTAAATTCAAATTTAGCATTGTAGGTTGATGCTTTGCTGTAAGCTTCCAATGAATTTAATATCGGCATGTCATCCATACGCTGTATATAATTAAGCTGGAAAGCGGTGTTCTGTAGCTGCGATGTAGAGCGTACAAAATAATCAAACTGTTTGAATGCAAAAGATTGCAGGTTAAGCAGATTATTGCTGGTATTATAAGTTTTATTCTGTTCTTGCTGGAATTCTGTGCCTAACTCAATCTTTTTTTTGAATTCTTTGGCCAGCAAAACCCTTTGTTTTAAAAAATCGCCGTTTAAAGAATCGGCTTTAGTGTGTAATAAACTGCCGCTATAATTAAAGCGATAGGTTTTGTAGCGGTATTTAGCCGCCAGTTCTTGTTGTAAACCGCTATAGTATTCTGTGCGTATAAGCGAGCTTATTTTGTAAGAAATTTCTTTTTGTTGCGATTGATGAAGGCTTAGAGAAATGTTGCTCCAATGTTCCTGACTAGGCTGTAAACTAAGGCCTCTGAAATTGAAATCGCGGTCGAACTCTACGGGCCTATATCTTTCTAAAGGCGTAAATTGTTTGTCGGTATATTCATAGCTAATTTGGGTGTTGAGTTTTAGGCCTGTAGAATCGTTTCCTGAAAGAAGATTCTGCTGCTTATAAATCATTTTATAAGCAAAGCCCTGGTTTTGGTCGTTTCCGATGGTAGAGAACAGGTTTACGTCGTTATTGCTCATCCCAACTTCTGTAAACAGCGAGCTGTTTTTAGCTATTTTATAATCAGCGTTAAGCGTTAATAATTGCTGCCTTTTTGGGGTAATTATAAGTGTAACAGGTTCATAATCGCCCTGTGGAATTCCGCCTATAGGGGCTATAAACTTATACACCCGGCCATTGGCGGCGCTAGATACATCTAAAGTATAATTTCCTTTGCCTGGGCCTACATAACTAAAACCAGTGCGGTATTTGGCAGAATCTGGGTTGGTAGAATAGACGTAGACATTAGCATTGCCCAAAGTATCTATTCTTTTGTACAAAATTTCATTGCTATTAAACGCTACAGAGTCTACATTGGGATAAACTGCGTTATTAATGTCATTACCAATCCCCTTTAAAAAGTCCTGCTGTTCGTCAGATAAAGTTTGCAAAATTGGGCGGTTAGGGTTGTCTTGCTCTGAAAATAAGTTGAAACCAATTTTTAGCTTTTCGCTTTTAAAATCCTGACTGACGAAATACAGGCTGCGGCCATAAATTTTATCAGAATATTCAAACTCCACCACAATTCTTGAGTATCGGGTAATCAGTCTCTTGGAGGTAAAGGTTATTTCTGAGGTGTTGTAGTCCATCACATAATCATTTTCCTGCCCGCGTAACAGCAATTCTCCGTCTATAAATACGCGTTCTGTACCTGATAGTACAATAATGTACTGCTCGCCATTATTTCCTCCTAATCTGTAGGGCCCCTGGTTGCCCTCTTCACCGTCGAACAGATTTCTGGCAGAGCGGCCTTTAGCCACTGCGCCTGCTGCTTGTGTACTGTACTCAAAACCTTTTTTATCTTTAAAACTATGCGAAACATAAGCTCCCTGCGTTCTTTTAAAATAGTTCATAAAATAGCTGTCGGGTTTTCGCAACTCGTAGTCTCCGGCTATCAGTACAGAATTTTTTCGCTTTAGCTGGATGAATACTTTATCAAAATCGTTAATCTGTTGTGTGTTTCCGTCTGGTTGTATAGGAATATTGTCGTCTGAAATAGCTGCGGTAAATTCAATTTCATTATTTAATTTGCCAGAAAATTGTAATACCATGTTAGAGTTTACAGAAAGATCCTGACTGTTGCCAAAACCGATACTTCTGGAGATACTTCCGCTTTTTTCTATACCCTCAAAAGAAAATAAAGTGTTTTCTTCTTGTTTTACCTGATAAACGTATGGGTTATTGCTTACAATCTCTGGGCTAATTAGCGAAGGGTTTTTATGGAAATACCTTTTATTTAGCAATACAGGAAATGTTCTGTAGGTAATTTCTACCGAATCTTTGCTGGGTTTATTTTTCCACGTTAAAAGCGCTTTGGTGTAATCTAATTGGTAAGCAGATGTATCTAGTAAAATGTTGTTTTGAAATATTTTAACGGAGTTTGGCAGAATGCTTAAAGTATCTATCAGCACAGAATCTATTACCGCTATTTTTTTTGAATGATGGTTACTTTTGAGTTGGGCAAAGGTATTACCGCTGCACAGCATCAACAGAATAAAAGCGATGATTATGCTATTTCTCATTTACTTTACCAGAGGCAACGAGATGTGGAACGTTGTTCCTACATCAATTGTTGTGGTAAAATAAATATTTCCGCCCATATTCTCTATAGCTTGTTTAACAAAGGCAAGTCCAAGACCTGTTCCAGAGCTTTTTGTGGTAAAGTTAGGCGTAAAAATCTTTCCGCGTAAGTCTTCCGGAATGCCTGCACCGTTATCTTCAAAGTGTATTTCTATTTTTTCCTGGTACACTTCGCAATGGATGGTAATTACGCCGTCTTTATTTTCGGCTATAGCTTCTATGGCGTTTTTCAATAAATTGTTAAAAGATCTTAGTAATTGGTCTCTGTCTGCCTTCACCATTACGCCTTTAATCTTTTCTTCATTACAGAAAATTTGGATATGATCCATTTGCCTGTATACCTGAATAGCTTGATGCAGCACTTCTATCAATTCTAATTTCTCCAGTTTTAGGTCGGGCATTTTCGCAAAATTAGAGAATTCAGAGGCAATACGGCTTAAGCTATCTATCTGCTCTAAAAAAGATTGGCTGAAGTTGTTAAATTTAGTATCAAAATTAGGGTCTTTCTCTCTCCACGAGCGTTCTAGCATTTGAATGCCGAGCCTTAACGGTGTTAGCGGGTTTTTGATTTCATGTGCTACCTGCTTGGCCATTTCACGCCAGGCGGTTTCACGCTCAGAACGGGCCAGCCGGTTGGCACTTTCATCAAGTGCCAAGATCATCTTATTGTACTCGCTAATAAGGTTTCCTATCTCATCATTACGGCTCCAGAAAATGGGTTTGTTTTTCTTTCCGATGGCCATATTTGCCATGTTTTCCTGTATCAGCGTAAGCGGACTAGTTATTTGATTAGCTACTACAAAAGCAAAGAAGCCGATAGCCACAAAAACCAGTACGTAAATGTTAATTAGCAGGTTAAGGAAGTTACTTATACGCTGGTTAAAATCATTCTCATTGGCAAAATAAGGCAGCTGCAAATAGCCAACCACGTTATTAAATGAGTTTTGAATAGGCATATAAGCCGATATAAAATTGAGTTCGCCAATATTTTCGTTTTGCAGAAATTCAGATTTTTTCTGCATGTTCATGTATACCAGTGCTACAGGATTCATGTGGGTACTTAAAATTCCCAAATCGTAAATTTCTGGCTGTGTAGATATAATTAGGCGGCCATTTTTATCGTAAAGATTGAGGTCGGTATTGTAAAGTATAGAAAACTCTTTGAAGGTTCTTATGTCTTCTGCCGGATTGAGGTAATTTCCTGTTTCCTCAATCTTATTCTCAAAAGCTTTTGTAATGGTTTTAATACGGTCTTTTATTAAGGCTTCCTGCTGCTCTTTGTACTGTATAGAAATGTAAGAGAAAGTAATTAAGCCAACAATTATGAGTGATGTTACCACGGCCAGTACCAACGCTATCTGTATGCGTGTTTTGTACAGCATTTTGTTGTTGCTTAACTGTAACCGTATTTTAAATTTATTGAAGCTAAACTTATAAGAAGAAATGATGTTCCAAGACCACTTGTAAGATAGTACACACATTCCAAAAACCAGAAATAGAATAAAGAAGAACGATAGGGATGCAATTTCTTTCCAGAAAGTGTTTATTTCTTTGCTTACAATAATTAGTTTGTTAGGTACAGGTTTGTAAACCAAATGACTGTAAGCATCTTCTTTAAAAGAGGTAAATTCTTTGGTTTTGCCTTCATGATTATCGTAAATTAGCTTATAAACATAATCTCCAGTTTGATAAACCAGCTTATTGTTTATGTAATAGGCATAAGAATACTCCGCAAGGTTATTGCTAAAAGTAGATTTTTCGTTTTTGAAAAGCAATGGGAAATTGCCTGCACCCCTAAGGTGTTTATACCTCAGTTCTAGAATAATAGAACCTAAATAACCGGTTTCATTTCTCACCGGTAAAATGGCAAAGTAATTTTGTATGCCAAAGGTGTTGGTAACCCGGTAAAAATTGTTTGATACTTTTAGTGCTCCGCTTTCTACCAACTCACGGTAATCAGATAGCTTTTCTTTAATTTGCCCACCAAAATTTCTTCCTAAACTGTCAAAAGCCAGAATCTTTACTTCGTAGCCATTTAAAGATTTGTTAAGGTACCGTGTGCGAAATAGGTTGGTTATTTTTCTGGTAGAGTTTTCCCGCTCTGCAAAAAGATGTACTAAGGAGGTGTCTGTTAGGGATTTTTTCTCGATATTTTTGAACAAGATGAGCATTCTGGGATCATCCACAGATTCTAGCTTTAAGGCAAATAACTTCCTGAATTCTCTTTCTTTTTGTCCTTTATAATTATTGAGTTTCAAGGAAATAATAGTAGCCATTATTAAAGCCGTTAGCACCAGCGCCGGAAAAACCATTACGCCTTTAAATTGGTAGGCAATAAGCCCAATAATCAGGATAAGGAAAAACACCAGCAAGAAATAAATGCTGTACTCGTGAAAGATAAGCTGATAAACGCTAAACACCAGTAAAATAAGCGAAGCAAAAATGATTTTATTAATCAGCGATATTCTAATATATGTAGTAAGGCATATCAGAAAATCTAGCACCAGATAATAAATAAATACTGATGTGAGCAGGATAATTATCCAGGCAATACTCCAAATATCTAAATTAACCAGATTGGTAATTTTAAAATTGATATTAGAGTGATGAACCAAACCTCTGAAAATTCCAGATAGGAGATAAGATGCCGCAATAATAATTACAGCACATATTAGCATGGTAAAGTAGCCTGCAATTTTATTATTTATGGGGCGGTATATTTTTTCTTTATAGCTGTAAATAAATATGGTACACCATAAAGCGGTGATGAAGTTAAGACCCAAATCACCTAAAGATGGCGCAAGATCGCTAGATGCGTATATAGCGGGACTAAAAACCTCCAACGTGTTAAAAACCTGCGGAAAATTAAATTTAAGGCACAAAAACCTGATAAGGAATAGAGAAATTGTAAGAGCTATACCTGCAATTATGGGGAGGCCCTTATCGGCATAATATTTACAAATACTGTTAATGAGCAGGAATAAAGAAACAAAGCCTAAAAACCATAGTAAAATTTCTATTTCTAAAATAGATTTTTGGCTAGGCTCTTCGGTTTTCTTTATTGAAAAAAGGTATTTATTATTAAAGGTTTTAACGGGAGAAACTTCTGTATCAGAAAGTTCGGCTATATCTACCGATAGGCTACTAATAATATCATCTCCTGAGTTGTAGTTAAAATATTGATTCTGAAAAGGGAAATTTGCCTTTACCAGAATATAGAATATAACGAAGAAAGAATCGTCACCTTTTTTAATTACCTCGTACCAACCATTGCTATAGCCGATAAAACCGATTCCTTCTTTTAAGTTAACGGCATATTTCTCGCTCACGCGGGCATCAGACCAAAAAGAAAGTTTGTTATTTTTAAAGGTTTGGAAATAGATATTTTTAGATGAGAAATAATTGATGCTGCTTAAGGCAAGGTCTGAGTCTATATTAATAGACTTAAGTTTGTTGAAATTATCTGGATTGTTAATATAATCATAGATAATTTTTTCTTTTTTAATAAGTTTATTTGAAATCTTCTGCGCCGCTCTTTCCAATTTTAAAGAACGTGTAGACGCCCACTTTGCAGTTAAGGCAGTTGCAAATAATCCAATCGTAACTAAAAGTAAAAGCCAGCGTATCTTAGTTGCAGTTTTCAATATCTTGTTAAAAAATTGACAAGGGTTATATTATATAACTCCAAGCCAATATAAGAAAAAATTGAGCCAAAAAACTGAATCTGAGCGTTAAGAGTATTTTGAATCTGAGCGTTAAGAGTATTTTATAGAAAGATAATTTGGAGTATAAATCTATTTGTGAAAAATTGATACTCTGGTTTTGTATAGGATTTTGACTTACCCGTATAAGCCTTAATGTTTTAGCCATGCTATTGAGTTTAAGGAAAAGCTAATAGCATGGCTAAAAGAGATTATAAGGAGAAGGTTTGTTCCTTCTTTTAAAATCTTAAATGCTAGCAGATGAAGTTTCTACCGCTCTATTGACTTTTTTTACTAAACCCTGTAAAACATTACCCGGGCCAACTTCCACAAAAGAGCTGGCTCCGTCTTCCAGCATTCTTATAACGGTCTGTGTCCATTTCACAGAGCCTGTTAATTGTGCTATAAGGTTATCTTTAATTTCTTGTATATCTGTATGCGGTCTGGCATCTATATTTTGATAGATTGGGCAAATTGGCTGTTTAAAATCTGTAGCTACAATAGCCTCTTCTAATTCTACTCTTGCGCTTTCCATTAAAGGAGAGTGAAAGGCACCGCCAACATTTAATTTTAAAGCTCTTTTAGCACCAGCTTCTGTTAACAGGGCACAAGCTTTATCAATTCCTTCTATAGTGCCAGAGATAACCAATTGGCCGGGGCAGTTGTAATTTGCGGGTACCACTACCTCGCTTACTCTTTGGCAAATGTCTTCTACCGTAAAATCATCTAATCCAAGAACGGCAGCCATGGTTGATGGTTGTATTTCACAGGCTTTTTGCATAGCGTTTGCTCTTTTGGCTACCAGTCTTAGGCCATCTTCAAAAGATAGAGCCCCGGCAGAAACTAAGGCAGAAAATTCGCCTAAGGAATGTCCGGCAACCATGTTTGGCTTAAAATTGCTGCCTAAAACCTTGGCTAAAACTACAGAATGTAAAAAAATAGCGGGTTGGGTAACTTTGGTTTGTTTTAGCTCTTCGTCTGTGCCGCTAAACATAATGTCGGTAATTCTGAATCCCAGAATTTCGTTTGCTTTTTCGAATAAAGATTTTGCTTCTTCAGAAGTTTCGTATAAATCTTTGCCCATGCCTACAAATTGGGCCCCCTGTCCGGGAAAAACGTATGCTTTCATGTATTAATCTATTTTAGGTTTTTACCACAATATACGCTATGTTATTACCAGAACACCAAGCGGTATCTTGTTATCAAAGCTATAAAATTTGTGCTTACTATCTTATTTATAAAGGTCTGCCGTAATTAATCTTAAAAATTCTGAGCGTGTTCTCTCTTCCACAAATTCGCCGGTAAAAGCAGAAGTTGTAGTTACAGAATTTTGTTTCTGTATGCCTCTCATGCTCATACACATGTGTTTGCACTCCATAACAACAGCTACGCCAGCAGGGTTAAGTGTGTTTTGTATACAGTCTCTAATTTCATTGGTTAATCTTTCCTGCACTTGCAGCCTTCTGGCAAAAACATCTACCACACGAGGTATTTTGCTAAGACCCACAATATGTCCGTTAGGAATATAAGCCACATGCGCCTTGCCAAAAAACGGTAGCATGTGATGCTCGCACATAGAGTAAACTTCTATGTCTTTTACAATTACCATTTGGCTGTAATCTTCTTCAAACATAGCAGAACGTAAGATTTCTGAAGCGTCTAAATCGTAGCCGTGGGTTAAAAACTGAAGTGCTTTAGCCACTCTTTCAGGCGTTTTCAATAATCCGCTTCTCTCAGGATCTTCTCCTAACTGAGAAAGGATATCTTTATAATGCGAAGAAATATTTGAAGTTCTTTCTGCATTATAACGGTCTATTTTTTTGTATCCGTATTCTTCAAAAAAGTCCTCATTATTAGCGTGTGCCATATTGTATGTTTTAGTTTTATAGATAGTTTAGCGCTAAAGATAATTGATACTGCGCTGAACTTTGCTATCAATTGCCAAAATATTCTACATAATTATTGGCGGTTTCATATAATTTTACGCAATGTAATTGGGCAGATTCTGCTATAATATGCGGTTCCAGCTGTTTCCATATTTCTATAGCCAGAATTTCTGTAGAAGCCATTTTGCCACGCATAAAATCTACATCCAGATTTAAATTTTTATGGTCTAACTTATCAATTACATGGCTTACAATAATTTCTTTTAAATCTTTAAGATCAATTACAAAGCCTGTATCCGGGTTTATTTCCCCTTTCACGGTCACATACAGGTCGTAATTGTGGCCATGCCAGTTTGCATTAGCGCAGATACCAAAAACCTCTTCATTTTTTTCTTTACTCCAATCTTCACGGTAGAGTTTATGAGCTGCGTTGAAATGCTCTTTTCTTGTTATATAAATCATTTCTATTGAAATAAAGTGCAAATATACGCAAAGCATTGCTTTTTTGTTAAAATTTCAGGATGGGCAGTATTCTATGTGTAACATTGTAAATTTGTAGCTATGAAAATATTGATAGTTGCAGCAACTTATGCAGAAATTGCTCCTTTCATGAATCAATTGAATTTACAAGGAATTCCGGATGAACCTGTAGGATTTAATTCGTATCAACTTAGTTTTTTAATTACAGGAGTAGGGATGGTGGCTACTGCCTATGCTCTTGGAAAGGCCTTTGCAAAGCAGCAATACGATTTGGCTTTAAACGTTGGTATAGCCGGAAGCTTCTCGCGAAAACTGCATGTTGGCGAGCTTGTAGAAATTAATGAAGATGTTTTCTCTGAGCTTGGCGCAGAAGACGATGAGGACTTTATTTCGCTGGAAGAATTACAGTTAGGCGAAACACAATACGGTTCTAACTACAGCAGCAATTGGCAAACCGCACTTAAAAAAGTAAAAGGAATTACCGTTAATAAAGTTCATGGCAACGAAGAAAGCATAGAAGAAACAATAGAAATGTTTACGCCGAAAACAGAAAGTATGGAAGGTGCTGCTTTCTTTTATGCCTGCGAAGAAGCAGAAATCCCTTGCCTGCAAGTAAGGGCCATCTCTAACTACGTAGAACGGCGGAACAAAGATAACTGGAATATTCCGCTAGCTATTGGCAACCTTAACAAATGGTTGCTGCAATTTTTATCATCTAAATAAAGAATATGAAACTTACTCTGGGATTCTCGCCCTGCCCTAACGATACATTTATTTTTGATGCTTTAATCCATAAAAAAATTGATACAGGCGGTTTAGATTTTGAGGTTTTTTATGATGATGTAGAAACGTTAAACCACAAAGCCTTTAACCATACTTTGGCTATTACCAAGCTAAGCTACCATGCTTTTGCCTACGCAGTTAAAGATTACGAATTGTTAGATGCCGGTAGTGCGCTGGGTTTTGGCGTAGGACCTTTGCTGATAGCCAACAAAGGTTTTGATATTTCACGCATCAAATCTGAACCCGAAACATTGAAAGTTGGTATCCCCGGAAAATATACTACCGCTAATTTCTTGCTGGGTATTGCTTATCCGCAATTGGCAGCTAAAAGAGAAATGCTATTTTCTGATATCGAGCAGAAGCTCTTAAATGGTGAGATTGATTTAGGACTTATCATTCACGAAAACAGGTTTACTTACCAGGATAAAGGATTGATAAAGATTACAGATTTGGGAGATTATTGGGAGCAGGAAACCAGCTGTGCAATTCCTTTGGGAGGCATTGTGATTCAAAGAACGTTGCCGCAGGAAGTAAAGCAGCAAGTAAACCGTTTAATTGCAGAATCGGTAAATTATGCTTTCGAAAATCCAAAATCTGGAATAGATTTTATTAAACAACACGCCCAGGAAATGAGCGAAGAGGTAATGTACAAACACATTAAGCTGTATGTTAATGAATATTCTAAAAACTTAGGGCCTCAGGGAAAAAAAGCTATTGAAACTATGTTTGCTATAGCACAACAAAACGGAATTATACCCACTATTGCCCAACCGCTTTTCTTAAATAGATAAACAGTGTAGATTACCATCGCTATTACTATAAAATTCACGAAAGCATAATAGCGAAGTAATCTACACTGTCTGGAGATTCTTTTACTAATTTTTTGTTAGAAAAGCCTGGCATTGGTTGGCAATTTCCAACTCTTCGTTGGTAGGTATTACCAATATTTTTACCCTTGAACCAGCTGAGTTAATTTCTCTTAAACCGGCCTCTCGTTGGTTGTTTTTTTCGATATCTATATCTATTCCAAAAAACTCTAGTTCTTTACAAACCAGTTCGCGGGTTAAGCTATCATTTTCTCCAACTCCGGCTGTAAAAACAATGGCATCTAAGCCGTTTAATGCAGCAGCGTAAGAACCAATATATTTTTTAATGCGGTAAGCATACATGTCGTAAGCTAATTTGGCAGCGGCATTGCCATTGTCCAACGCTTTTTTTATGTCTCTCATGTCGCTAAAGCCCGTAAGACCTAACATGCCGCTTTCTTTATTTAAAAGACGGTCTGTTTGCTCTGCACTATAGTTTTTCTGTTTCATAATAAACAAAAGCACAGATGGGTCTATTTGTCCGCAACGGGTTCCCATAATTAAACCATCCATAGGCGTTAATCCCATGCTGGTATCAATACATTTACCGGCATTTACGGCAGACATGCTGCAGCCGTTTCCTAAATGCACCGTTATTATTTTTGAGTTTGGATTGTCAAGGTACCTGGCAGCCTGCTCTGCAACGTACTTGTGGCTAGTACCATGGAAACCGTAAGATCTTATGCCTAATTCTGTATAGTATTCTGATGGGATAGCGTATCTAAAAGCTTTTTCTGGCATGGTTTGGTGGAAAGCGGTATCAAAAACGGCAATTTGCACTGCATTTTTAAATAACTTTTCTGATACTACAATGCCCGCATAATGTCCCGGATTGTGTAAAGGAGCTAATGCATAAAGCCTTTTAATTTCTTCTTTAACTTCTGGAGTTATCAGGGTTGTTTCAGAAAAACTCTCGCCGCCATGTACCACACGATGACCTACCACTTCAATTTCAGACGGATCATGTATTACGCCGGTTTCTGATTGGGTTAATAGCTTTTCTATTTCCAGCATAGCTGATTCATGATCTGGCAGATCTAAATTAACTTTTGTGCTTTTTTCATCAGACCCAAGTACTTTATGCGTGATAGATGCATTGTCTAGGCCAATTCTTTCTGCCAGCCCGCTACAAATAGGCTGCTCAGAGGGCATTTTAAATAATTGATATTTAATGGAACTGCTTCCAGAGTTTATGATAATAATGTTCATTTTGTTTTATCCTGTGTATCTTCTTAATCTTTTTCTGTTAACCTTGCTGACTTTGAATAGCAGTTATAATTACGGTATTAAAAATATCATCTACGGTGCAGCCGCGGCTTAAATCGTTTACCGGTTTGTTAAGGCCTTGTAATACCGGGCCAATGGCTAAAGCTCCCGTTTCTCTTTGAACAGCTTTGTAAGTGTTGTTCCCGGTATTTAAATCTGGGAAAATTAACACACTGGCTTGACCAGCAACTTCAGAACCTGGCATTTTCTGGCCGCCAGTTACCGGATCTACTGCTGCATCGTACTGTATTGGTCCTTCTACTTTTAGTTCGGGGCGTTTATTTTTAACAATTCCTGTGGCTTCGCGTACTTTGTCTACATCTTGTCCGGAACCAGAGTTTCCAGAAGAATAAGACAACATGGCAATACGTGGCGAAATACCGAAAGCTGCACTGGTTTCTGCCGATGAAATGGCAATTTCTGATAGTTGCTCTGCAGTAGGGTTGGGGTTTACCGCACAATCGCCAAACACGCAAACCCTATCTTCTAAGCACATAAAGAATACAGATGAAACGGTGGAAATTCCGGGTTTGGTTTTAATAAACTGTAATGCTGGCCTTATGGTATGTTGCGTGGTGTGCTTAGCGCCAGAAACCATTCCGTCTGCGTCACCTTTGTAAACCATCATGGTACCGAAATAAGAAACATCGGCCATTAAATCTCTGGCCATTTCCAGCGTTACGTTTTTATCTTTCCGCAGTTCGTACAACGTTTCTGCGTAATCGTCATAAAGCTCAGAGGTAATAGGGTTAATAATTTGGAGTTTATCAGAATTAATATCTAAACCCAAGCGCTTAATAGAAGCCAAAATCTCCTCGGTATTACCCAGCAGCGTAATTTTCGCAATGTCTTGCGCAAGCAATCTGGCAGTAGCTTTTAATATCCTGTCATCGTCTCCCTCTGGTAAAACAATATGCTTTATTTCTCTTTTTGCCCTTTGGCCCAGCATGTACTGGAACATATGTGGCGTTACTGTTTCTGAGGCATACGAGTTGATTTTCTTCTCTAAATCTGCAATATCTATATATTTCTGAAACGTGTTTATTGCCAATTGTATCTTTTTAGGATTGTCTGGAGTAATACCCGGCTTAACGTTGGCAATTTCTGTAATTGTTTCAAACGTACCAGATTTCACCGCCATAATAGGAACCGTATTTTGCGAACCTTCTATCAGTTTCATGATGGGCTCTTCCGGCAAAGAGTCTGCGGTAAGCACAATGCCCGCAATTTTTGAGTAATTAGATGATAAATTGGCTTGCAATGCCGCAATAATAATGTCGCCACGGTCGCCAGGAGTGACAATAAGTACATTTTCTTTAAGATAGTTTAAGAATTTGGGTACCTGCATGGCTCCGGTAACAAAATGGTCTACCTGGTTCATTAAAAAATCTTCGCCAAATAGTAATTGCCCGTTAATGTTGCGGTAAATATCTTTAAAAGTAGGGTTTTTTAAGCCTTTATCTTCTGGCATGATAATGATAGAAACGTCTCCGGGGAGCTGGCTTAGCAAACCCTTTTTAATTTCTTCGGCATCTGCCGGATTTACTTTATTTACCACAATGCCAAGAACAGTAATTTCGCGGGCTTTAAAGCTTCTTACAATGTGACGGCTATCTTGCATCACCTGTTCTTTTGTTTTATTCTCTCCAGAAACTACCAAAAGAGCCGGTGCGCCTAAATTTCTGGCAATCAAAATATTTGATTCTGCCTCAAAAGCTTTCCCTTCTGTGGTAAAATCGCTTCCTTCTACAATCGTAAAATCATTACTTTCTTCTATTTTTTTAAATTTACTGATGATGGCTTCTATCATCTCACCTAAATTTCCTTTTTCCTGAAAACGCATGGCGTTCTGCCGGGTAAAAACATAAGCATCATCAAAAGAAATGGGTAAGCCAAAATGGCTAATTACGGTTTGGATATGCAGATCTGGTTTTTCAGATGGATTGTTATTGATGATAGGCTTAAAATAACCTACTTTTCGGGCTTTCCCTAAAAGGATATGAATAAGACCTAATGTAATGACTGACTTGCCACTATAAGGCTCTGTTGATGCAATAAAAATTGTTTTTGTCATCTTTTTTAAGTGATATGGAACTCTGGTTTCCACAGGTATATATAAATATAATAGAATGCTGCCCGAAGCCAGCATTCAGGAATTGAAACTTTATCAAAAATACTCATACCGGAGCAATATAAAAACCGCTTGGTCGGAATTGTGGGTCTTAGCAAAGGTTTTTCTTATTTCTGGCTAAATAGAGTGTTTTAAGTTCTCTAAACAGTTTTAAAGCTTCTTTACTGCGAATCTCAAGCAGGGCATACGTTTCTATAATGCTTAAATCGAATAGCTGTCCGGGATATTTTATAAGATTTTCAATCCTATGAAGATAGGTAAGCAGATCTGTTTTAAGTTTTGCCAATACGGTTTCTGAACCTGATAATCTCACATAAACCTCTTCCTTCTCAGTTTCATTTTTCTTGAGGAAAGTCTTTAAAAATGCCAATTCTGACTCTAGAAATGCTAAATCTGTTATCCACTGTTTGTTTTTCAGATAAAGCTCTTGAAGTTCTGTTTTTAGTTCATTTTCTTCTATTGCTGTTCTCATGGCTGTGAATTTTATATTCAAAAGTACCCACTTTGGCGGGGTGTTTGAATGACATCAAGCCATCTCAAAAATGATTTTAGACAGATTTTTATCCGAAAAGAAGTGCAAATACTTCTTCAACTTTAGCAACAGTTTGTATTTCTATTTTGTATTTGGATAAATCAAGCCCTTTTTTATTATATCTGGAGATGAAAATCTGCTCAAAACCTAACTTTTCTGCCTCTGCAATACGTTGTTCTATTCTGGTAACTGCCCTAATTTCTCCAGAAAGACCTACCTCTGCGGCAAAACATATCTTGTCTGAAATTGGAATATCTTCATGCGAAGAGATAATTGCCGCTATCAATCCTAAATCTATACTTGGGTCTTCAATCCGGATGCCGCCGGCAATATTCAGGAAAACGTCTTTGGCGCCCAGTTTAAAACCGCATCTTTTTTCTAAAACGGCCAGCAGCATGTTCATCCTCTTGGTATCAAAGCCGGTAGCAGAGCGCTGCGGTGTGCCATATGGCGAGTTGCTTACCAGCGCCTGAGTCTCTATCAGCATAGGGCGCATACCTTCCATAGTTGCAGAAATGGTTATGCCACTCAAAGGTTCGTTGCGCTGAGATAACAATATCTCTGAAGGATTAGAAACTTCCCGCAATCCGGTTCCCTGCATCTCATAAATACCCAATTCTGATGCCGAGCCGAACCTGTTTTTTATGGCTCTTAAAATTCTGTAGACATGGTGTCTATCGCCTTCAAATTGCAGAACCGTATCTACCATGTGTTCCAGTATTTTGGGCCCGGCAATCATGCCGTCTTTGGTAATATGCCCAATTAGAAATACAGGCGTGTTAGATTCTTTGGCAAATTTTAAAAGTTCTGCGGTACATTCGCGTACCTGCGAAACACTGCCGGGCGTAGACTCTATGTGTGCAGAATGCAGCGTTTGTATAGAATCAACAATAACTATGTTAGGTTCTAATAGTTCTATTTGTTTAAATATGTTTTGTGTAGATGTTTCTGTAAGAATATAACACTCTGAAATGGGGTTTGGCAATATTCTTTCTGCCCGTAGTTTTATTTGCTGTTCGCTTTCTTCGCCAGAAACATAAAGAATTTTAAGCTTGGGAATGGTTAATGCGAGTTGCAACATTAACGTAGACTTACCAATGCCGGGTTCGCCGCCAATTAAAACCAATGAACCTCCTACTATTCCTCCGCCCAGAACCCTATTAAGTTCTTTGTCTGGTGTAACTAAACGGTATTCTTCTGTATAGGCTATTTCCTGCACCCGGCTGGGTTTGCTAATTTTTGAAACCGAGTTTCCGGTGCTTTTCCAATCGGGTACTCCTGTGGGTTTCTTTTCTATTACTTCTTCTACAAAGGTATTCCACTGCTGGCAAGATGGGCATTTACCCAACCATTTTGGAGATTCATAACCGCAGCTTTGACAGAAATGAGATGTTTTTAGTTTAGCCAATTGTTTAAGATTTTTAGTCCCAATTTCTGGGGGTACTAATTACGAAGTTTATTTTGCCGTTTGCAAAAAAGATTATGAATTAAGAGTTTTAGCTAAATAAATCTAAAATAAGATAATTACTTCAACGAAAATACAACAGGTACCGCGTAAGAAACACGGACTGCTTTTCCTCTTTGAATACCCGGGTTCCATTTTGGCGATAATTTAAGCACTCTTACTGCCTCATGTTCAAATTCTTCGCCGCCAAGTACTCCTTTTAAAACTTTTATATTAGATAGTGAGCCGTCTTTTTCCACCATAAAGCTAACGTTAACTCTTCCTTCAACTTTTTGTTGTCTAAGCTGAGGTGGATATGTTATGTTTCTAGAAAGAAATGTATAAAACGCTTTTATACCTCCCTTAAATTCTGGTAACTGCTCTTTACTTTTATAATCGGCTGTTTTACCATCGCGGTTAATAAACTGTCCTTTAATAAATTTACCGTGTTCATACTCTTCAATGTAAGTTTCTTCGTTTTCAGCGCTATACTCTTTACGCTCTCCATGTTTTAACCCGTTTATATATTCTCCTACCAGTAAATCGCCGTTGGCATAATTAATATTTATTTTACCAGAGCCTGTAGAGTCTAATAAATGATTCCCTAAAGAGTCGCTTATGTGCTTAACGATATAATTAGGGGCATCAAATCTAGTCGCCATTGTTAATGATGTTGGTTGCTGAAAGGTTCCCTCTTCTTTTAGAGCTCCATTAACATAAAAAGTTTGAATGTTGCCTACACTCTGGCCATTTTTTATAAGCTGAATTTGCCGTACTTTACCATTACGATAATAGATGGTCTCTTTGCCTATTTGTTTAAATTTGGGTTCATATTCAGATACAAAACCTTTTCTCTTTAAGTTGCCATCTTTCCATTTTTCAACAAATGCGTATAACCCTTCTTTTGGAGTGGAGATTATAGTTCTACTGTACTCGCTTTTTTCTTCTGGTGTTTCGATATTCCCTTTATGGGAAGTAGTTTTTAAGACTTCTTGTGCGTTTAGGCTGCTGCTTAAAAATAGCAGAATGTAAAGTAAATATTTGTTCATGGGTTTAAAATTGGATAGAGGTTTAATATTGTGTCAAATTGAAACAAAATTAATTATAATGTGTTAAATCTCTATGAAAAAAGGTTGCCTGATAATAGCTGTTTTTTTTAGTGCCTGCATAGGGCAAAAAGAAGTGAATTGTGACAATCTCATCTGTACTCAGGAATTTAGAACAATTACAGTGAAATTTGTTGATGCAGATGGAAATCCCGTTGAGGTAAATAATTTCACAGCTATAAATGCCAGAACCAAGAAAAAAGTAAACGATGGCAACCAGGGTGGAGATGTAGCCACGAAGGGTGTATATGTAATAACTTCTGACGCCAGCTTAAATGAATTTACTACCAACGGTGATATTGTTATGGTTTCTGCGAAACACGCTACCTCTGGGCAAGAGAAAACGGCAGAATATAAAATCACCGGGGGTAGATGTTCTTGTCACGTAGCTAAAATATCAGGGGCAGATGAAATTGTTTTTGATTAATTTCACAAATTACTTGCTAATGTTAAGAATCTTTAGGTACTCGTCTCTGGCAATCATTTCTGCACCCATACTTTCAAGGTGCGACGTGTAAACCTGGCAATCAATTAAATTAATTTCGAGGTTTTCGCATAGCCACATCAACGCAAGTTTAGAGCTGTTGCTGGCCTTAGAAAACATAGATTCTCCGCAAAATACCCGGTTTATCAGAACGCCATACAATCCGCCCACTAAAACGTTCTGCTCCCAAACCTCTACCGAGTGTGCAAAGCCAAGCTGGTGTAAACGAATGTAAGCTTTTTTCATTTCGGTAGTTATCCAGGTTCCGTCCTGCCCATCGCGTTTAACCGAGGCGCAAACATCAATAACACTGCTAAAATCCTGATTAAAAGTAACTGTAAACTTTTGTGACCTTATTACCTGTTTCATGCTCTTACTTATTCGTAACTTGTTGGGGAATAGCACAAATCTTTCATGTGGAGTGTACCATAGAATAGGAGTTTCATCGCTATACCATGGGAAAATCCCGTTAGAATAAGCCAGTAAAAGCCGCTCAGGAGATAGGTCGCCACCCACAGCAAGTAAACCATCCACTTCAGCCAGATGCGGCGGCGGAAAAATTAAATCTTTTGTTAACTGAAAAATCATTTTGAGTACGTAACTTGTACTAATATCAATAATATTGAGAGAAAGACAGAATAAGAAGTATTACTTTACTAAAACCAATTAAACCTGTTTAAGGAAATGCAGTCTAATTTTTGCACAAAATACCATTATGGAAAAGGGCGCTAATCACATTAAACATTTGTATTCACGGGCGGCGTTCGGAATACATTATAATCAACTCAAAAGCCTCAAAAACAAATCTTTAAAAAAGGTTGTTGACGGTTTAATTAAAAAATCTTCCCAATATCAGCCGCTCAGCTTAGTTCCTTATCCTAAACTTTCTAAACCTTATAAAGATCTTACGGCAGAAGAAAGAAGAGCCATGCAGCAAGAAGCTCAGCAATATACCAGAGATCTTAATATTGCATTTTTAAACAGGCTGACAGATACTGAAGCGGTACTTCGCGAGAAAATGACGTTGTTTTTGCATGGTCACTTTGCTTGCAGGCAACAAACAGCCCCTTATTTTATTCAGGAGCTCAACAATATTCAAAGGGAGCATGCTTTAGGTAATTTTAAAACGCTTACTATAGAGGTTTCCAAGTCTAGAGCGATGCTGTCTTTTTTAAATAATCAACAAAACAGAAAGGGTAGGCCTAATGAAAATTTTGCCCGAGAACTGATGGAGCTCTTTACCCTGGGCGTTGGCAATTATACCGAAGATGATGTGAAATCTGCCGCCCGGGCGTTTACCGGCTGGCGATATAATGCCGAGGGTAAGTTTGAGTATAACCCTAAGCTGCATGACGACGGCGAGAAAACTTTTTTTGGTAAAACCGGACGGTTTGGTGGGAAGGATATTATGGATATGATTTTTGATAAGCGAGAAGCTGCATATTTCATCTCCGCTAAATTATACCGTTTCTTTGTGAACGAAACCGTAAACCAGGAGCATGTTAAAGAGCTGGGCGATTATTTTTACGAACATAATTACGAAATAAAGCCTTTGCTTAGAAGAATGTTTACTGCCGATTGGTTTTATGCCGATAAAAATATCGGCAACAAAATAAAATCGCCGGTAGAATTTATAGTAGGTTTAAACAGGCAGTTTTTTATTGATTACGAAGATCCGCGAGTGCTTATTCGCTTTCAACAGGCTTTGGGTCAAATGCTGTTTTATCCTCCAAATGTTGCCGGTTGGGCTGGCGGGAAAGAGTTTATAGATAGCTCTTCGCTTATGCTGCGGCTAAAAATTCCATCAACGGTTATTAATAATGGGATTATAGAATTTGACGGAAAACCAGACCCCGACGACGAAGCATTCATCGCTTTGCAAAAAAGGGAAAGTGTAAAAGTGGCGCAAAGAATTAAAGCCAACGTAAACTGGGAGAAATTTGCCGATCAGATACCAGAAAGTATTGATAAGAAAAGTCTTGCAACCTTTTTATTGCAGCCAAAGGTTAAAGAAAAATTATTAGACAATATTTCGGACAGTTCTGATTTAAAAACTAAAGTAATCCAGATTATTAGCACACCAGAATATCAGCTTTGCTAGCTAAAACGTTAACTAAATCAAAAGGAAATGAAAAGAAGAGACTTTTTAAAGCAAACAAGTTTAGCTAGCGGAACGTTGTTTATCCCATCGTTTCTAAAACCTTTAGAGGCTTTGGCGCTAAATAATTTAAGTGGGCACAAAAACCTGGTTGTCATCCAGCTTTCCGGCGGAAATGATGGCATGAACACCCTGATACCTTATGGCATAGATGAGTATTATAAATACCGTAAAAGTATAGCACTTAAAGATAACGAGTTAATAAAGCTAAACCACCAGCAAGGCTTAAATGCCAATATGGAAGCTTTACGTGATATTTATGACGACGGCGCCATGGCGATATTGAATAGCGTTGGGTATCCAAATCCGGACAGATCTCATTTTAGGTCTATGGATATTTGGCATACGGCAAGCGATGCCGACCAGTATCTTTCTACGGGTTGGATTGGTAGGTATTTAGATTCTAACTGTCAGGAGTGTAGTTTCCCTTATGCAGCCATAGAAGTGGATGATACTTTGTCGTTGGCCATGAAAGGGTATAAAATTAAAGGTATTGCGGTGCAAGATCCTCAGCAACTCTATAAAAATACCAGAGATCCTTTTTTCAGGGAGGTTATTAACGATAATAAGGAAATGTTAGATGAAGATAATCTGGGTTATCTTTATAAAACCATGATAGAAACCTCTTCTTCTGCCAAATATATCTTAGAAAAATCTAAAACCTATAAAAATCTGGCATCGTATCCCGCGGGAGTCTTTGGAAATCAGTTGAAAACGGTGGCTAAATTCATTAATTCCGGATTAGCTACCCGGGTTTATTATGTTTCCTTAAGCGGGTTTGATACGCATACCAATCAGTTGAACCAGCAGGGGCGGTTACTAAAACAATACAGCGAAGGAATAAGCGCCTTTGTTAAAGATTTAAAAACTTCCGGAAATTTTAAAGACACCCTTATTCTAACATTTTCAGAATTTGGACGAAGGGTACAGCAAAATGCCAGCGGTGGAACCGACCATGGAACTGCAAATAATATTTTTCTGTTTGGTGGAAGTTTGAAAAAACAGGGAATTTTAAACCAGGCACCTAATTTAACTGACTTGGATAACGGAGACCTAAAATATGAAATAGATTTTAGACAGGTTTACGCTACCCTATTAGATAAATGGTTAGATGTTGACAATGCAAATGTGCTGAATAAAAAATTTTCATCATTAGATTTCATTTGATTTCTCTTGTAGGGGCTAAAATTAATTTACAATTTAGCTTTACTGATATTGCTACTTTTGCTGTCATTAATATAATAACTTTTAATATGAGAGGATTACTTTTCGCATTGGCTTTTTTGTTTTCTATATCGGCACAAGCACAGCTAAAAACAGATGTTTTGGTTGTAGGTGCTTCTGCCAGTGGTAGTGCTACAGCCTTACAAGCGGCCAGAAGCGGCGTAAAAGTAATCTTAATTGAGACAGGAAATGTTTTAATTGGAGATGCCCACCCAGATTTAAATATTCCTTCGTTTGATACTGGTATTTGGAAAGAGTGGAGAGATAGCAGCAAAAAAGACATAGACTCTCTAAAAATAGACCCCAGAGTTACTTTAGAAAACATTATATATAAAACCAAAAACCTGAAATTCTATAAAAACCTTCAAATTGTGGCTGTTAAACAAAAAGGAAAAGGCTGGGAGGCTACCATTAACAGAAACGGAAAAAAGGAAACTATTAAATCTAAAATTTTGGTTAGTGCAGAATTCAATACTGAAGACGATATCGTTTCTAAATTTAAATTGCTTGATCTGGCCGACGGAAAAATAAACGCAATTGCCGAGTATAACCCTGCCCAGGAAAAAGCGCCTTATCAACAAAAAGAAAAAATATACCGTACCAGCGGCGCTACTGGTTTTGGCAAAGATAGTGCTTTACATTTTCTTCCGTTAGGAGCATTTATTTCCCAAGAAAACCCAAGGTTGTTGGTGGTAAATAATAGAGCAGCGCTAAAAGGATTTGATGTTAATGCGTTTAAGAATATTGCATTATGGGCAAATGCAGGGCAAATGGTAGGTGCTTTAGCCGCATATGGGCCATTTTTTGATACTACGCCAGATAAAGCAAATATTAGGCTTACGCAGGGAGAAATTATCAATTTTAAAAATATATTTTATCCGGTTTTGGATGTAAAGCCCGAGAGCTACGCATGGATTCCGGTTCAGAAAATGATAGCCTCTCAAATACTAGAACATAATTTTGCAGAAGGGAAGTTTTATCCGGAAAATGCTGTTTTAAAGGAAGATATTCGGGCTATTCTTTCAGAATTGCACCCAAGATCAAGAATATGGTTTTTAGAGAACGCAAGCGCTCAGGAATTGCTGCTAAAAGAAACTATCTCCTTACTAAGCTTCATTAGCGGCAAAGAACAATTCTCTATTCAAGAAGAGCTAAAAAGCGCCTGGAAAAACAAGTACAAGTTTAATACAGATTACAACGAGAGTAAAATAATTACCAGAGAAGAGTTCTCGGTATTGGCTGATGCCTACCTAAATCCATTTACTATTAGGGTAGATATGAAAGGTTATTATATCAGATAATTCAATTTTATTATTTCTTTGAAATAGCTATTATCTATTAGGGTATTGGTATTTGTTATAGCGTATTAATAGCCTTTATGGATGTTTAAGCGTATATTTGCAATATAAAAAAGAAATAATAAGATAAGATATGATAAGCGTAGGACAAAAATTTCCAACATTCACAAAAAAAGCTGTAGTAAGTATTGAAAAAGGTAAAGAATTTGACACAATAAATTCTGATTACATTGTTAATGAAGATAACGTTTGGACAGTAATGTTCTGGTGGCCAAAAGATTTTACTTTTGTTTGCCCTACAGAAATTGCAGAATTTAACAAAAACTTTAGTGAGTTTGCAGACCGTGATGCTCGTTTAATCGGTGCTTCTACAGATTCTGAATTCGTACACTTAGCATGGAGAAATAACCACGATGATTTACGTGGTTTAAAATTTCCGATGTTAGCAGATACTTCTAAGTCTTTAGCAGAAGAATTAGGTATTTTAACAAATGATGATGAAAAAGTAGCTTACAGAGCAACTTTTATTGTAGATCCACAAGGTATTATTAGATGGGTAAGCGTTAATGATTTAAGCGTTGGCCGTAACGTTAAAGAAGTATTACGCGTTTTAGACGGATTACAAACAGACGAACTTTGCCCTTGTAACTGGGAAAAAGGTCAAGAAACTTTAACTGTATAAACATACATTCGTTCATTTCCCCTTTACTCACCGTAAAGGGGATTTTTTTAAGCTATTAATTTTATAACTATTTGAAAATCAATATGTCAGAAATTAAAGATACAACAAACGATTTGTTAGCCATATTTGGGCTATCAGAAATCAGCAATAAATCATTGGCATTTTTAAACGCCGTAGATTTTAAATATTTAAGAGATTTAAAATTAAACTTCAATAGCACATTAACATCGGAGCATTTATCTGAGAAAGAGTGTGGTTTATTGGGGTTAAGTGTTGCTTCTAACAATCAAAACGATGTTTTAGTAAAGTTTTACGCTGATTATGCCGCTGCTAACGGAGCCACAGAAGAAGAGATTGCAGAGTCGGTAGCATGTGCTTCTTTATTAGCATCAAATAATATTTTTTACCGTTTTAGACATTTTACACAAAAGGAAAGATACGGACAAATACCAGCTCGTATAAGAATGCAGATTATGATGAAGCCAGTAACCGGGAAGGAGTTTTTTGAATTACTGAGTCTGGCTGTTTCTGCTGTAAACGGTTGCGAAATGTGTGTAAACGCTCACGAAGATTCTTTAATTAAATTAGGAGCTACAGAAGAGCGCATTTTTGATGCCGTAAGAATAGCATCGTTAGTAACCGCTACTGGGAAACTAATTTTTTAAATGAACGTTTTATATGTGGAAAACTAATTGCTCTTAATCTTGATTATAATTTGCTATAACCGGCAGATTTTTCATAAATTAGCATTGAGGTTAATCACATATTAAGGTTCATTACCTAAAAAAGTTTTAATTGTTAAAGAAAGAGCCCTTCACATATTTGCGAAGGGCTCTTTTGTTGTATAAGTTTTTCTTTTATTTCTTGCTGTTAAAGCCAACTCTAGATTTCGGCTGTTTAAACTGCGGAGTAGATTTTGGATCTATCTGAGGATTTCCTACACTACTCATGGCGCATCTGAAACCAATTTCTGCACTAGATTCTCCCTGGTCTAAAAATCTTCTGGTTCCAGGGTTTAGCCAATAAGCTCTGTCGTTCCAAGAACCGCCTTTGTAAACTTTAGATCTGTCGCTTACTAAGGTAATCTTTCCGTAAAGGTCTAAGTTCTCTGCATCTAGATAACCTCTCTGGTCTGCATTAAACGTAGGCACAGCAGAAGCCATTTTCTCGTCTTTTTCAATTGGTGTAGAAGGGCTTGCTTCGGTTGCGTTTCCATATTTTGCAGCGTGTTGTTGGTAAGAATCTTTCTTAGCAGATACGGCAGCAACTTTTTTAGGTACGTTGGTATTTCCTATGGTTTCTATCTTTCCGTCAGCATCATACTGGTTGTTCATAAATAAATTACCTCTAAACGGACTGAAATCTTCTACCTTGTCAAAAGACAATTGGCGGTAAGTGTCGTAAGTCCACTCGCTTACGTTTCCGGCCATATTATATAAACCAAAGTCGTTAGGTACGTAAGATTTTACCGGAGCTGTAATATCTGCACCGTCATTCAGATAGCCGGCAACTCCCATATTATCGCCCTTACTTTGTTTAAAGTTAGCGTACACTAAACCTCTTGTGTCTTTTTTAGGAGACCTTACTCCTAAACCATACCACGGATAAATTTTGTTATTGTTTACAATATTATTATCAGGAGATACAACCAGCGCTAAAGCAGCATATTCCCACTCAGCCTCTGTTGGCAATCTGTATTTTCCTGGGGTAAAAACGCCATCTTCAATTTTTGCAGGTCTTCCTTTTGGTGCATTTTTACCTCCGCCTTGCGTATTAGCGTTTGCTGTAGCAGCAGGGTTATTTACTTTAATAGGCTTTTTACCTAAATCTTCGTATTGGCCATTAAGGTAAAGATCCATGTTAAAAGGTTCGGTATTTACTGTGTTTGCTGTTGCGGCACCTTTGCCTGTATTCCCGCCTTTTGCAGAAGCGTAAGTTTTCCAATCTGTCATTATACCCTTATTCCTAAGAATATTTTCATTTACAACATTTGTTCTCCAGTCGCAGTAAGTAACCGCTTGTTCCCAAGTAACACCAACTACAGGGTAATCCTGATAAGCGGGGTGTCTTAAATAGTTGGTTACATAAGGCTCATTGTAAGAAAGCGGGCTTCGCCAAACCAAAGTATCAGGCAGAGCTTCGTAATACCATCTTTGGTCGCCGGCTATTTCCTGAATCCAGTTAAGATATTCTAGCCAGTCTACATTGGCAACTTCAGTTTCATCCATGTAGAAAGTTGGGACCGTAACTCTCTTTCTTGGTGCAGAATGGTCAAAACCAATATCATCAATATTAGATCCGCCCATTACAAAGGTACCGCCTTCTATATGTACCAGTCCGGGACCCGGCGTAGGTTTGGTTTTAGCCATTACTTGTAAAGAGCCAGGTCTTTTATCATTATATAATGCACCTGTTTTCCCAGAAACTTTAGGGGTTGAAGATGATTTTTTATTACAAGATGTTACAGTACCCGAAATGACTATACATGCCGCTAAAAAGGCAATGATATTTCTTTTCATCCTAATTTCTAATTTTCAAAGTTTAAAAGTAATAATTATCTCATCAAAAAAGATAAAAATTTTTTAAGCCATAGCATATCAGCCTCTAAATACGGATATTAACTAAACAAGTTACAAAATATTGCACATAGAATAAAAAAAGTTTATAGCTGTTATACATTTTGGGGAAATATGACGTTAGTTGTTTTTCATTAAGGAGCATTTACGGAAAAAATATTTTTAGAGTTAATATTGTTGAGTAAAGCAGATAGTGCTTGCGGGAAAATGCAGTATTGATTTATGAGTATTTTAATGTTGCGAAAAAAGAAGCCGATATTTTAGGAAATACAAAAAAAAATATAGATTTAAGGCATGAATTATAAAAAATATCTAAGCGCTTTCATTTGTTTTTTTGCGGGTTTTGGTTTTGCCTGTGCACAAACTACAGATGGCCGTACAGGAAATATCATACAAACGGCTGTTCCTTTCTTGTTAGTTTCTCCAGATGCAAGAGCGGGAGCTATGGGCGAAGCTGGTGTGGCAACCTTGCCGGATGCTAATGCAACACACTGGAACCCGTCTAAACTAGCATATCTTAAAGATTCTTACGGTTTTTCTGTTTCTTACAGTCCCTGGATGCAAAAATTTGTTCCGGATATTCATATGGCGTATTTAAACGGGTTTTACCGTTTAGATGATAGAAATGTTATTGGCGGGTCGTTAAGATATTTTTCTTACGGAGATATTCAGATGAATAACGGACCCAATCCGGAAGATCAGTTGGGGACGTACAATCCTAATGAATTGGCGGTAGACGCATCTTTTGCCAGAGGTTTTGGAGAAAACTTTTCATTAGGCATGGCAGCAAGATTCATTTATTCTAATTTAAGCAGCGGCGTGGTTAGCTCTAGCCAAAATATAGCAGGTACTGCTTTTGCGGCAGATGTATCCGGATATTATAAAAGCGATAAAAAGAATTTTTTAGGGCAGCAGGCTACTTACTCTGCCGGATTAAATATTTCCAACATCGGTACCAAAGTTTCTTATACAGACGGTGGACCAAAACTTTTTCTTCCTACTAATATGCGACTTGGCGGCGCTTTAACGTACCATGCAGATGAGCTAAGCGATTTTACTTTTACGGTAGATGTGAATAAATTATTGGTTCCATCAGATCCGTTTAGCTCTAAATCGGTTCCGGCTGGTATTTTTGGTTCATTTAACGATGCACCGGGTGGTTTTTCAGAAGAGATGCAGGAAATTAACTACGCTTTGGGTTTAGAATATTGGTATAACAAGCAATTTGCTATAAGAGCAGGATATTTCTACGAATCTCCGGATAAAGGAGGAAGAAGCTATGCTACTCTTGGAGCCGGATTAAAATATAACATCGTTAACATAGATATGTCGTATATTGCGGCCAATACTCAAAAATCTCCTTTAGGGCAAACGCTGCGCTTTTCTTTATCTTTCAATTTTGCAGAGGTGGCAGCTGCGGTTAAGGGAAAAGAAGAGGCAAGAGACTAATTATTTTAAAATTTAAAATGAAGATTAAAGTAGGGTTCGGATTCGACGTTCATCAGTTAAAAGAAAATCATCCGTTTATTTTAGGAGGCGTAGAGCTAGAGCATTATAAGGGTGCTTTTGGACATTCAGACGCTGATGTTTTGGCGCATGCTATTTGCGACGCACTGCTAGGAGCCGCCAATTTAAGAGATATCGGTCATCATTTTAAAAATACTGATGATAGATGGAAAGGCATCAGCAGCCTTATACTTTTAAAAGAATGTGTAAAGCTGATAGGAGAGAAAGGATTTGAAGTTGGGAATATTGATGCCATGCTTTGTATAGAAGCACCAAAGATTAATCCGTATGTGCCTGCCATGAAAAAAAATATTGCTGAAGCAATTGGCTGCAGCAAAGACGATATTTCTATTAAAGCTACTACAAACGAGACTATGGGGTTTATAGGGAGGGAAGAAGGAGTTGTGGCTTATGCGGTTTGTCTAATACAACAAGTATAAAGTGATTTACAAAGGTTAAGCCTGTTAAAGATTGGTTTAACCTTTTCCCATTTTCTCTTCAGAAAAATCAACCCCACACTTTCCACAACCAGTATTACAAGGTTTTTTTAGACTCAGATTTTTATAAGCCATCTTGGCTATGTAGCCTAAAGCAAGAATAAAAATCACTAAAACCAGAATCGTTTGCATTTCCATAACAATTTCAAAGTTACGTATTTCTTTATAAAAAACGGCTAATAAATTAACCAACAACGTGTTAAAATTGAAATTATAATCGTACCTTTGTCGCCTAAAATTTAAACAGCATTATTGCATGCAGAAAATCAGAAATATAGCGATTATAGCTCACGTTGACCACGGAAAAACTACAACAGTCGATAAAATTCTTCACACTTGCGAAACTTTCAGAGATAGCCAGGAAACCGGAGATCTTATTCTGGATAATAACGATTTGGAGCGTGAAAGAGGGATTACCATTGTTGCTAAAAACGTTGCAGTAAAATATAAGGATGTAAAAATCAACATTATAGATACCCCTGGACACGCGGATTTTGGTGGTGAGGTAGAGCGTGTTTTAAAAATGGCCGATGGCGTACTTTTGCTTTGTGACGCTTTTGAAGGTGCTATGCCCCAAACGCGTTTTGTAACACAAAAAGCACTGGCTTTAGGCTTAAAACCCATTGTAGTTGTAAATAAAGTGGATAAAGAAAACTGCCGTCCGGAGGAAGTTCATGAGCAGATTTTTGATTTATTCTTCAACTTAGGCGCTACAGAAGAGCAATTAGAATTTCCGGTAGTTTACGGCTCGTCTAAACAAGGTTGGATGAGTTTAGATTACAAACAACCTACAGATAACTTTATTCCTTTACTGGATACTATTTTAGAGCACATACAGCCGGCGCCTTATGTAGAAGGTACATTGCAAATGCAGATTACGTCTTTAGATTATTCTTCGTTTGTAGGTCGTATTGCTATTGGTAGAGTAGCCAGAGGCGTTATTAAAGAGGGGCAGCCTGTTTCTTTGGTAAAAAGAGACGGTTCTGTTGTTAAATCTCGTGTTAAAGAACTTTACGTTTTTGAGGGATTAGGTAAAGTTAAAGTTGCAGAAGTAAAATCAGGAGACATTTGTGCCGTTGTTGGTATTGAAGGGTTTGATATTGGTGATACTATTGCCGACTTTGAAAATCCAGAGCAATTAGAGGTCATCAGTATAGATGAACCTACTATGAACATGTTGTTTACTATCAATAACTCTCCATTCTTTGGTAAAGAAGGTAAACACGTAACCTCGCAAAAGCTTAGAGAGCGTTTATACAAAGAGCTGGAGAAAAATCTCGCTTTGCGTGTAGTTGAAACAGATTTACCAGATGCATATTTGGTGTATGGCAGGGGAATTCTGCATTTATCAGTTCTGATTGAAACAATGCGTCGCGAAGGTTACGAATTACAGGTAGGGCAACCACAAGTTATTGTTAAAGAAATAGACGGCGTTAAATGCGAACCTATTGAGGTTTTAACAGTTGACGTTCCTGGAGACGTTTCCGGAAAAGTTATTGAGTTGGTAACTCAACGCAAAGGCGAGCTTTTAATTATGGAGCCAAAAGGAGATTTACAGCATTTAGAGTTTGAAATTCCTTCTCGTGGTATTATTGGTTTGCGTAATAATGTGCTTACCGCAACAGGCGGCGAGGCAATTATGGCACATCGTTTCAAAGCTTACGAACCGTGGAAGGGTTCTATCCCCGGACGTATGGCAGGCGTTTTAATTTCTATGGAAAAAGGGCAAACCACAGCATATTCTATCGATAAGTTACAAGATAGAGGCCGTTTCTTTGTAGATCCTGGAGTTGATGTTTATGAGGGGCAGGTTGTGGGAGAGCACATCCGCGAAAACGATTTAGTGGTAAATCTTGTAAAAGGAAAGCAGCTTACCAATATGCGGGCATCTGGTTCTGATGATAACGTACGTATTGCTCCGGCAATTAAATTCTCACTAGAAGAATGTATGGAGTATATCCAGGCCGACGAGTATATAGAAGTTACGCCACAAAGCATACGTTTAAGAAAAATTTATCTTACCGAAAACGAGCGTAAAATAAACGCTAAGAAGTTTACAAGTCAGTAAGGTTGAGTATTATACTTACAAAATCCTCAGAATATTACATTCTGGGGATTTTTTAGTTTAGATACCTTTTGTCTAAAACCTTATCTTTAAAAAATGAGTAAGAAAAGTTTGATTATTGTAGGGATGGTACTTGTGCTAGCCGCCATAATTACATTCAATTTAGTTACGCAGCCGGGTATTAAAGATTTAGAAGGAGGTTTTATAGAACGTGTTTTTGTGAGAAACGAGCAAAATGATGGACCCATAATACGCGTTTATGCTGTTACCGTAGCAGACGAATATTGGCAGCAAATGCAAGATTATGGAAATTATATGCCACATACCAAATACGGAACTACGAAGGTTTTCTTTTTTGATGCCGGCAAACCATTTCCTTCTAAAATGGAATTAACGGAGCCTCATTTTTCTCAAGAATTTAAAAATAACTGTTTAGGCCTTTATGAAAAAGATGGCATGAGTCAGGTGCATTTTACAAAGTATCCTTTTCACTAATTTACCGTGGATTTTGGTTAAGCCAGGCATGCAATAGAAATAACAGATGCATAGCCAGTTTAAAATTAAAATTAACGTGAATTTGGCTAATAATATTTTTTTGCGGATAGTTAAAAATACCGCTTTCTTTAAATTCATCTCTATCTTAACCTCAGTTCAGGTTAATTTACTCTTCTATCCGCATAAACAAATTCATTAAAGATTCTGAATACAGTGGATGCGCAAAAATATTATACCTGATTTGTTCGTAAGTAATATTTCCCATCATGGCCATTTGCAAGACAGACATAATTTCTCCGCCTTCTTCTCCTAAAATTGCGGCACCCAGAATTTTTTTGGTTTTAGCGTGGATGATTGCTTTCATAAAGCCACGGGTTTCTGCCGTTTCAATAGCTCTGGCTACATTCTTCATCGGTATTTTGGCTACTTTATAGTTTATGCCCTTTTGCTTTGCTTGTTTCTCTGTGATGCCAACTCTGCCCAATTGCGGGTCGGTAAATAAGCAGTAAGGAATAACCCGGTTCATGGTGTTTAAATTCTTACCCTCCAGCAGATTTTTACTTACAATAACATAATCGTTATAGGCTATATGTGTGAAAGCAGAATTTCCGTTAACATCGCCTAAAGCATAAATATGTTTTTTGTTGGTTTGCAGGTGTTTGTTTACTTTAATTGTTCCGGATTTATGCGTACGTACACCAGCTGCTTTAAGATTTAGGTATTCTGTGTTGGGCTTTCTGCCCGATGAAATAAGGATGTGACTGCAACTTATACTCTGCCTTTTACCTTTAACTTCATAAGTTATAGTTTTTGTAGTCTGATTTTGTGTGAAAGACAGTACCTGAGTATCTACAATTACATCTATGCCGTCTTCTTTAAAAATCTCGCTCATGGCTATGCAAACGTCCTCGTCTTCATAGGGCATCAGTGTTTTACCTCTTTCTAAAATGGTTACTTTTGCGCCAAAGCGCTTAAACATTTGTGCATACTCTAACCCAATATAGCCACCACCGATAATAACTAAATGCTGCGGAACTTCATCTAAATCTAAAATGGTTTTTGAAGTGTGATAGGGTGTATTTTTGATGCCTTCTATGTCAGGTATTACTGCGGTGTTTCCAACATTGATGAATATTTTTGGAGCAGTAATTTCTGATACCTGATTTCCTTTGGTGACTTTGATAGTAAATTCGTCTATAAAGGAGGCTTCTCCGTAAATTAGTGAGAGATTTTTTACTTTATTTATGCCTCTTTCGGCGCCCTCTCTAAACATTTTTGCAATCTTGTTTTTCCTTTGTACTACATTTTTAAAGTCGACTTTATAGTTTTTGATATTGATGCCTAAATCTTCGCTTCTGCTGGCCAGATAAGCCATTCTTGCAGAAGCAATCATGGTTTTAGTGGGGGTACAACCTTCGTTAACGCAAACGCCACCTACTTTGTCTTTTTCTATGAGGGCAGTTTTAAAGCCAGAAGCGGCCAATTTTTTAGAAAGTGGAACACCCGCCTGCCCGGCACCAATAACTATAGCATCAAAATTTTTTATCATATTTAAGCTTAACAGATGGTTGTAGCTTTGGTTTTGTTTTAAGACGGGACAAAAAAATCCCGGAAGGTTATTTCCGGGATTTTTTAAGAAAATGGGTTTTTATTTAAAAACCGAATTTACTTCTGTAATTTTCCAGATGCCGTTAATTTTAGAGAGCGAAACAATATTTTCTCTGGTAAAATCTGGATATTTCATGCTTACATTAACCAATGCATAAGTATCGCTTCCGGTGATGATGTTATGGCTAATTTCGCAATCCTGAATAACGTTTGTATTTGCTTTAGCGTTGTGTTTTATGGCTTCAGCTTTTCCATAAGTTAATATTTTGCCATTTCTGTTAATGTGGAATTTCACATTGTCAGACAATATTTCTGCGAAATTTTCGCAATGCCCCGCTTTCAAGGTTTGGATATAAGAATCAATACTGAAAGCCAGAGTTTTTGTAGATTTTTTGTTGTCTGGCTTGCTCGCAAATGAGGTGCTAACTGTTAGCATCACTGCAATGAGGAGGAAAGATAATTTTAATGTTTTCATGATTATTTAAAGTTTTTTTTAGCTGTTTTAATATTAAGACACGGCTAGGGAAATTTCGTTACACCCAAGTGTTAAAAAAATTATTAAAAGCAAAAAAAAGGCTTTACCAGTTCGGTAAAGCCTTTTTTATGAAAGGATATTTACGATTATTTTGGATTTAACACATTATCTATTCTAGCTAAAGCATCATTTAAATGAGCTTTTAAAAGTGTGTTGCTGTATCTTGGCAAAGCCCTTTTAATAGCAGCCTGCAAAATAATCAACTGCTGGCGAGCCATCGGTCTAACGTCTGAAAGGGTTATATTGACTTTTGTACTGGGTTGCGCCGGTAAACTTTTAACCAAATATTCTAAGCGATCGATATAACTTCTTTGTAGAGCCCTGCGGTAGACATCTATATTCGCTCCTGATGAAAGTTCTGTCCAAATGCCTTTGTGCAAATCTTTAAAAAGCTCGTCTAGGTTATAAGCTGCTGCGCCATTTTGTACCGCATTATCTGTAACCCGGGCTAATCGTCCGGCTTCTAAAATCCCTGCTAAAACATTGGTTTGAGTTCTGCTTAGCATATCCGACACCTGTATAGGATCTAACTTTTGCATTTGCGTTTGGTTGAGTAACCACTTTGGCGTAACAAAAGCTTCGTCAATAATAAATTTCAGAGATTTCTTTTGCTTGTCTTTTTCTACATGGGTATATATTCTGCCACTTTGTTCGTAAGTTTTTGGCGTTTCATATATTCCGCCAATGCTAGCTCTAACATGGCCCATATATCTGCCAAATTGTGTAAATACTTCCTGATAGATTTCCTGAAGGTCTGTATAAGGCTTTCCTTCCTGGTAAGTCCATCTTTCTATATTGGGTACAATTCGCTTAAGGTTGGCAATGCCGTAAGCAGAAGCTTTAATAGCATCATCGCCTAGATCTTCAGATTGCGAGCGTGGGTCTATAAATGTAAAAGTCTGTTTCCCGTAGAAATATTTAGGATCGGATGATTTTTCTAAAACCCATTTATTGAGTTGGCTGGCTTCTGCAGTTACTGTTTTTTCGTCGTCAAACCACGTATAGCCCCATTTAATAGCCCACTCGTCATAAGGGCCAATTCCCGGGTAAAGCAAAACGCCCTGGTCTTCTGGTTGTGCAATATAGTTGAATCTTGCATAATCCATTATAGATGGAGCTGTACCGCCCATTTTTTGCGTAAATAATGCCGATCTTAAAGAATCTACCGGATAAGCGTAGCTAGAGCCGAAGTTATGCGCTAAGCCTAAAGTATGACCTACTTCGTGAGAGGATACAAAACGAATGAGTTGCCCCATCACTTCGTCTTTAAACTTGGCCGTACGGGCTTCTGGATTAACTGCTGCGGTTTGTACAAAAAACCAATTGCGCAATAAGGTCATTACATTGTGGTACCAGCCAATGTCTGATTCTATGATTTCTCCAGAACGTGGGTCGGCAACATGAGGGCCATAGGCGTTAGGAATATTTGATGCAAAATATCTGATGACGGAATAACGGGCATCTTCTGCCGACCATTCGGGGTCGTTTTCCGGAGCTTCCAAACAAGTGATAGCATTTTTAAACCCGGCAGCTTCAAAAGCTTTATTCCAATCTTTAACCCCTTCTATCAGATAAGGGCGCCATTTTTTCGGCGTAGCCGGATCCAGATAGAAAACAATCTGTTTTTTAGGTTCAACTAGTTCTCCTCTTTTATAAGCTTCCTTGTCTTTTGGTTCTAAACGCCATCTCCTTACATACCTGGTAACTGCTGCTTTTTGTTCGTCTAATCCGTAGTCTGTTTGCCTTTGCGAGAAAAAGCCAACACGTTCATCATACAAACGGGCTTTCATAGGTTCTTTAGGTAAAAGTACCATAGAAGTATTAAACTCGATGGTAACAGAGCCCAGCGTTTTATCGCCTGGTGCAGCCGCGGCAATGTAGGTTTTTACTGTTTTGGCTTCTATATTAATTGGAAAAGATTTTATAGTGTCTATGTAAGAACGAGATTCGTCTAAACGCTGCACCTTAAAGCTTGTTCTTTCTGCTTGCTGCAGGCCAATTGCCGGAATATCTTTAGCATATAAATCGCTAACATCAATTACAAAACCTGTAGAATCTTTGCTGTAGGCTTTAATATCAAAAGATGCCAGAATCGGAGCCAGATTAGAGTTATTTACAGATTCGTACATTTCAGAGTCCTGAGCTGCTACGTTTACATAAGACGGAACTCTTATTAAAATTTTATTTCCGGATTTTTCCCACTTCCAAACCTGCGAGTTAACTTCTTCGCCGCCGTAAGTACCATCTTGTGTGGGCGTTTTCACGTAGCGTGTAACCGTTAGCATTTCTCTGCCTAAGAGCGAGTCAGGAATTTCATAGTAATATCTTTCATCCAAACTGTGTACATTAAATAATCCTTTATCTGTTTTAGCTTTGGATGTGATAACTTCAGAAAACTTCTTGATAGCCCCTGGTTTGGGTTTTGGCGGTGGAATGGTAATGGCCGATGTTGCGTTTTTTGCAGCTGCCTTTTTCTTAGATTTACAGCTGTTTAAAGAAAATACTCCTAATAATATCAACGAGTAAAGTAATGTCTTTTTTGTCATTGGAAAAACGAATAGCGTTATGCAAATTAGAGTTATTCGTTAATAAATACTTATTTTCTACTGTTTTGTTACATTTTTATGGGGCTTTTTAAAAGCTAGGATGTGTAATGACCTATGGTGAGTCTTTTTAACACACTTAAATTCGTTTTTCTAATACGATCACAGTATTCACAATCTCATTTTTTCGCTTCAGTCGCAAGCGGATGTTTTTGCCATCTCCAGAGCGTAAAATGCTGTAAATATCTTCCAGTTTTAACGTTGATGCAGGTTTTTGGTCTATAGCCACCAGTTCGTCTCCTTTTTGCACATTGGCCGTTTTATTTTGCAGGCTCAAATCTGCTTTGCTCACTACAAATGTTTTAAAGTCTTTGCTTACAGAAATTTCAATTCCGCTCATATCATGCTCTAGCAGCGGAAATTTAGGACTTGTAGGCTCTAAGAATATATAGCCCTGGTGGTAGTTGTAAATTACATGATAGTGTCTCAAAAAAAGGCCTCCTAAACTTCCATTTCTGGGAATAATTCTCAAAACTTTCTCTGCAACGTCAGCATATAATGGAAATGACGTAAGTAGATTGTCTATTTCTAATTCTCCTATACGCAGCGACGCTATTCTACCCATAAAGCCATTTATTTTTCCGCCTAAGCCCATTCCTAAAAAAGCCGGAATTATTTTTTTAGGAAGAGGAAACTCCTGATTATCTTTAGATTCTAAGGAAAGCGCATGTTCTGCGCCGCTGTCTATAATTAATTTTGTATGTTCTATGCGGTTAGGTTCAATTTCTACCTCTGCTGTACAATATGGCTTTCGTTTCTCCAGGCTAATCGGAATCATATATCCGTTTCCAGGTTTAAAAGAGGCCGATTTTGAGCGGCAAACGATATATCCGTCTTCAAAAAAGGTTTTTACCGAAAAGCTGCTGAAAAAATCGTAACCTATTAGTCCATGAATGTTAATGCCGGCCTGGATAGAAAGTTCCGGTACTTTTTCTTCCAATATTACAGCGCCCAGTTTCTTGGCTTCTATGCCATCCATATTTACTTTAAGGCTGGGTGCAAGCCAGGCATTTAGCGGGCCATCTTCTCCTAATCCTGATATCTCTACTTTTTTAATAAATGGCAGATTTAGCGAATCTTTTAATGAGGGGTCTGTAATTATGGTTAAGCCTACTCCAGAATCCAGCACAAAATTAAACGGGCCTTTATTGTTTATAAATGTTTTAAGGATGGTGAGGCTTCCGCTTTTAGTTATAGAAATCTGCTGTCTTTTCTTGCCATTTTGTATCAAAAAGATTTCGTTTGCATGTACTGGCGTGGTAAATGCACAGATAGCAAAAAGTGCCCAACAAATTATTTTGCAGAAAAATAGCATAATAGAAAAAGCCTATAGTAATTTACGGTTTTTTCCAAACGAATTTTAATATTTATTGTTTTAGCTTAGATTTGAACTACAATTATCACAGCTATCTATGAATAAAAATCTGTTTTATTTACTCAGTCTTATGCTGTTCTCCTGTGCGGTAAAAAAGACAGAAACAAATTCACAAACCCCTTTACACTATCAGCTAAATTCTGAATTTAATAAGCAGCACCACGTTGGCTTTATATTAAAGGATTTGCAAACGGGGCAGGTGGTATTCGAGCAAAATGCCGATAAGAATTTTTCAGTCTCGTCTAACATCCGGCTGTTTACGCTTTTTACTGCGTTAAACACGCTTCAAGACTCTGTGCCGAGCTTTCAATATATTGTTAAAGGAGATTCTTTGGTCTTGTGGCCTATGGGAGATCCTACTTTTCTGCATCCGGATTTTGCGGCACAACCTGCATTCGATTTTCTAAAAAATTCAGGAAAAAACATCTATCTGGTTAATGGAAGGTACAAAGGACAAAAATATGGAAACGGTTGGCCCTGGGATAATTACAGCTCTGGTAACCAAACAGAAATCAGAGATTTTCCTATCTATGGCAATGTAATTTCTTACATGGTAAAACCAAACGGTACCGCCAGATTATGCCCAGATCTGCCCTCTTTATTTTATGCAGAAATTACTGAAGATGCCAGAGCAAAAAGTGTAAGACGAAGCCTGTCTGGCAATAATCTGTATGTTCCAACCAATTTGCCTACGGGTTATGTGCAAAGAATACCCATAGTTTTTAATAAAAATTTAACAGAAAGCCTGCTTACCGATACTTTACTGGCAAGCGGTTATGCAACTACTTCTGTGGTTGACATTCCGTGGAAGCCCGTAGCAGCAAATGCCAAGCAATTTTACAATAGTAAGGCATCCCAGGTATATAAAGAGTTGCTTAACAGCGAGTCTAATTTAATAGCAGAGCATTTGATGCTTAATTGTGCAGTTTCTGAAGGTGGCGAAATGTCGTTACAAGCCGGGAAAGATATTGCAAAAAAATATTTGCAAGGAATTGTAAACGAGAAAAACTATTTATGGGTAGATGCTTCTGGATTATCGTCAGATAATATTGCTTCGCCGCGTACATTGGTAAATCTATTAGAAAAAATTCGTCATAATGTTGCGGACGATGTCAAATTGCTTGCAATGTTTCCGCAATATTTGGCAGAAGGTAAGCAGCCCTACGTTTTTGCGCAGCTCGGCAAAGCTAGAGCAGTTTATAATCTCAGCGGATATATAATGGGCAAAAGCGGTAAAAAATATGCTTTTTCTTATTTAAATAATCATTTGCTGAAGCCAGAAGCCGAGATAAAGTCTGAAATAGAAAAGAATTTGTTGCTGGTTCATTCAAATTTCTAGGGATATTCAGTAAATGTTAAAAAAGTGGTGATCAGTACAAATTTCGGTCACCATTTTTATTTTATAAAGAGGGTTGAAGTCCCTACTTTCTTATTTCTTTCCCTTTTTGATAAAAACCAT
>PJUF01000239.1_pt1 | contig 47822 bp, 37 predicted proteins | sample 1512191 | NCBI WGS metagenome assembly PJUF01 (sample SAMN08177673, study PRJNA422409) | Feces metagenome, whole genome shotgun sequencing project. | isolation source: Chicken feces (3) enriched on wood chips | host: Gallus gallus | place: USA: Madison | collected 2015-01-15 | reverse complement strand
CGGCTGCAACCAATGCGGTGCAACCGATGACGGGACAGAGCATCACTTTCAACAATCCGGGCACGCAGAATTTCGGAACGACGCCCACCTTGAGTGCCAGCGCCAGTTCAGGCCTTGCGGTGACTCTGTCGGTGGACGGCGCGACGGCTGCGGTGTGCAGCATCAACAACGGTGTGCTGAGCTTCGCGTCGGTGGGTGCATGTACGGTGCTTGCCGATCAGGCCGGCGATGCCAGCCACGACCCGGCGGTACAGGTCAGCCAGAGCTTCAACGTGCAGGCAGTAGCGCCGGCAGCGCCGGTGATCGGTACGGCTGCGATGACTTCGGCAACCGCTGCCGAAATCAGTTTCACCGCACCCGGCTTCGATGGCGGTGCTGCGATCACGCACTATGAGGTGGTGCCGTCGCCGGCCGTAGCGGGGGGGCCGTTCGTGGCCAGTAGTTCGCCCGTTGCAGTGGATGGACTGACCGCGGGGCAGAGTTACACCTTCTCCGTCATCGCACGCAACAGTGCCGGTGACAGTCCGGCCTCGGCCGCATCCAACGCGTTGCAACCAATGGTCGCGCAGGCCATTTCCTTCAGTGTGGCCGGCAGCTACGACTTCGGCACCACGCCGACGCTCGTTGCCACATCCAGTTCGGGCCTTGCGGTGAGGCTGATGGTGGATGCCGGCAGTGCATCGGTGTGTGCGATCAACAACGAGGTGCTCAGCTTTGCAGCGGTGGGTAGCTGCACCGTGCATGCCGACCAGGCCGGCGATGCCAGCCATTCCCCGGCAGCGCGGGTGAGCCAGAGTTTCATGGTACAGGCCGTGGTGCCCGCAGCACCGGTGATTGGCAGCGCTACCATGCTGTCCGAGACGAGCGCCGAGATCAGCTTCGCTGCACCGGCTTTCGACGGTGGTACTGCAATTACCGGTTATCAGGTGCTGCCACACCCGGCTACCGTGGGAGGGGCCACATATGTAGGCACGGGCTCACCCATCCGCGTGACCGGTCTGACCAAGGGCGTGCACTATTCGTTCGCCGTGGTAGCCATCAACAGCGTGGGTGAGGGCGCGGCCTCGGCGCTGTCCAACACGTTGTTCATGGTGCCGCTGCTTGAAGCCCATCCGGTCACGCAGAACGTTGCCTACGGCACCGCGACGGAAATCACTCTCTCCGCCACTGGTGCCTACCAGGCGGTGAGCGTCGTGGTGGGCCCAGGCAATGGTTCGGCCAGTGTCCATGGCACCCGATTGACCTACACGCCGACCCTTGGCTACGCCGGCCCGGACAGCTTCACCTACGCGGTGATGGACGGCTACTCGAGCGCAACGGCGACGGTCGATGTGATGGTTGGCCCGCCCAGCCTGTCGATGGATAGCGGTGTACCGGACGCTGTTGCCAGCTCCGTTTACCAGCACCAGTTGGTCACCCATGGTGGCATTGAGGGCTACACCTACGTAGTGACGTCGGGCAGCCTGCCGCCTGGCGTGAAGCTGTCGGCTGCAGGTCTGCTCAGCGGCACGCCCACCCAGACCGGCAGCTTCACGTTCACCGTCAGCAGTACTGATAGCAGCACCGGTGCCGGACCGTTCACGGTGGCACAGGGCTATACGTTGTCAGTCACCCATCCGGACCTGGAACTGGCGACCTCGACCCTGATGGTGGCCTTTGGCGGGCAGCAGTATCGGACCCAGCTGCGCAGCCAGGGCGGTACCGCACCCTACAGCTACAGCGTTGCCGGCGGCCAGCTGCCGGCAGGGCTGTCGTTGAGCACGGAAGGTGAAATCAGCGGTGTGCCGGAAATGGCAGGGACTTTCGCGTTCATTGCGCAGGTGACGGACGCCAATGGCTTTGCCGACACTGCCGACCTCAGCCTGAAGGTAGAGGCGGGGTTGCAGGTCATCCATGACATGGCAACCGATCCGGCCGAACCTGTGTTTGCGACGGGTGGAACCTTCCTTGTCTCGGCACAGGGCGGGCAGTCCGGCAACCCGTTGCTGTATGGCAGCGGTTCGCCGGCGATCTGCAGCGTGGTGGGCAATGTGGTGACCATGCTGGATGCTGGCACCTGCGTACTGACCATCGATCAGGCAGGCAACGCGCAGTACCTGGCGGCACAGCAGGCTGTGCTGCAGGTGGATATTGCCGCTGCCATGCCGTCGCTGACGTGGTTGGATGGCATTGCCAAGGTCTATGGCGAGGCGGCCTTCGATCTTCCGGATCCTCGCAGCAACAGTACGGGCGCCTTCAGTTTCAGCAGCAGTGATACCAAGGTGGCGACGATCAGCGGCCGCACGGTGACGCTGGTGGGCGAGGGCAGCGCCACCTTGACTGCTTACCAGGCGGCGCAGGGGGGCTATACCGAAGCCAGCGTGGAGCTGAACCTGACCGTCAATGCGCGGCCTGACCCGACCGCCGACGCCAACGTGCGCGGCAGCTTGCAGGCGCAGGTGGATGCCAGCGTGCGCTTCAGTCGTGTGCAGTTGGGCAATATCCAGTCGCGCCTGCAGCAGGTGCGTTCGGGCAGCAATCCGTCATCGGCGACGCTGACATTGGCCTACGCGGGGGATCTGCTTGGGCAGGCCGTGTCGGTGCCGGTACAACTGCCCGTCAACCAGTTCACCGGCATGCCCAGCGGTTGGGGCGGCTGGATGTCGGGCACAGCCACGTTCGGCAACAGCGGTCAGCAGCAGGGAGGGAGCTTCGATTTCAACACCGATGGCATCAGCCTGGGCGTGGACCGTAGCTATGGCGACAACGGCCTGCTGGGCATGGCCGCCAGCCTGGGGCGCAATCGCAGCCGGCTGGACAACTCCCCCTCGCGAATGGATGCCGATCAGTACTCACTGGCGGTGTATGGCCTGTGGCGCGCCGGCGAGCATCTGTTTGTCGATGGTGTGCTGGCGCAGGGCAGGCTGAGCTTCGACATCGCGCGCTGGAGTGATGACGCCAACGCTGTTGCGGTGGGCCAACGCGATGGTAACCAGACGTTCGGCGCGTTGACCTTCGGTTATCAGCAGCAGCACGGCGCCACCACGTTGTCCGGCTATGGCCGCTTTGATGGCAGCCAAAGCCATCTGGATGGCTACCGCGAGCATGGCCTGCAGGCGTACGACCTGGTCTATGCACGGCAGACCGTGCGCAATAGCGGGTTGGCGCTGGGCTTTGACGGCAGCTACAGCTGGCAGGGTGAGCGCTTGCAACTGCGGCCGTTCTGGAAGCTGGAGTACCGGCAGTCGCTGTCCAACAACGGTGATGCGTGGATGAACTATGTGCAGCAGCCCAGTACGGATGGCTATCTGCTGAAGATGCAGGGCTACGCCGACAACATGCTGACTGCCGGGTTGGGCCTGGACATGCAGACTCGCAATGGCTGGTTGATCTCGTTGCTGTTCGGTCGAGATCAAGGCAGCAATAGCGCCTCCAGCAACAGTGTTGGTCTGCGCGTCAGCTACGGCAAGGGAGGTGCAGGTAGCGGCAACGTGGGCGCAGCTGACGGGGTCGGGCTCGATGAGTGCCAGGGCCGGCGTTGCCGGCGTGGCACAGGCATGCAGGGGCACGCGGAGCAGATCCGGCCCTGACCGCGTCCCGATGTGGTGATGGCAACGCCCGGCCCCCAAGCCGGGCGTTGTCGTTCCAGCCCCGGTAAGCTGGTCGCCAATGTGATGATTGGCTGAACGAATTGAACACCCGGAGTACCCAAATCGCCCCTTGCCACGCACTGCATGGTCAAGGGGGCGCCGTGCCTGTCGTCCCCGCCATTGGGAGCTGCTGATGACAAGCGGGAAAGGCCGGTGTCGCAAGTGCTGGTGTGGAGGCGGTGATGTCGCCGGCTGAGCAGGAACAGCCCGGCCGCGAGTTCGCGGCCCGCGCGGTCCATGACTACAGCGCTGAGCTGCATCGTTTCCTGCGCCGGCGGGTGGCCGAGGCGCAGGACCTGGGGGACCTGGTGCAGGAGGTCTACCTGCGCTTGCTGCGGGTGCAGAACATCGAGACCGTACGCAATCCGCTGGCCTATATCTATGGCATCGCCGCGCATGTGGCCAGCGAGTTCAACATGCGCCAGCGGCAGGGGCGCATGGTCTACGACTCGACCGTGGTGGAGGCGGTGGCCGAGAACCCCGGGCCGGCGGCATTCAGCGAAGGCGGTGGGTTCTTCGAACGGCAGGTGGGCGATGCGCTGGCGCAACTGCCGCCCAACCGGCTGGCGGTGCTGCTGCTGGAGCGGCGCGAAGGCCTGAGCCATGCGCAGATCGCCCAGCGGCTGGGGCTGAGCGTGCATACGGTGAAGAAATACAGTGTTGAAGCGCTGGCGCATGTACGCGCGAGCTTGGAACGATGAACAGGATGTGGACCTTGCCCCGGGCAAGGCGGGTGAACGCATGAATATCTATCGCACATCGCCGCAACAGAGCCGGGAGCGCGCCGCACGCGAGGCCGCCGAGTGGCTGCAGGTCATGGGGGGCACGCCCACGGATGCCGACCGTAGCGGCTTTGCGGCCTGGGTGGCGCGCTCGCCGCTGCACCTGGAAGAACTGTTGATGGCGCAGCTGGTGGAGCGCGAGCTGGCGGCCAGCGCGGCGCTGCAGGCCTTTGACCTGGACGCGGTACTGGCACAGGCCCGGGCGCAGGACAATGTGGTGGCGCTGCACGATGCGCCGGTAGTGGCGCCTGCCCCTCCTGTGTCCGCAGCGCCGGTGGCGCGTGGCCGTCGGCGCCGCGTCGGCTGGGCGCTTGCTGCCGGTGTTGCCGCCTGCGCGGTGCTGCTGGGCAGTTGGAAGCTGCTGCAACCGGAGGTGCCGGTCTACCAGTACGCCAGCGCGGTGGGCGAGCAGCGCAGCATCGCCCTGGCCGATGGCTCGATGGTGACCCTGGCGCCGGCCTCGTATATCGCCGTGCGCTTCAGTGCCGGCGTGCGTGACATCGAGCTGCGTGATGGTGAAGCCACCTTTGATGTGGCCCACGACAGCAGCCGTCCGTTCCGGGTGCATGCCGGTGACAACATCGTGCAGGCGGTGGGCACGCGCTTCACCGTCAACCGCTTGCCGTCGGGCACGCTGGTGGCGGTCAGCGAGGGCAAGGTGAAGGTCACCGCCAGCGGCAATTGGCTGGAATCGCTGTGGCGCAATGACGCCGCCACGCTGGAAGCCGGCAAGGCCAAGGTGGAGTCATTGGGTCGCCCAGCGGCGTTGTCTGCTGGCGAGCAGGCGCGTATTCCGCAGGGCCAGCAGGCCATGCTGCGGATGCCGTTGGAGGTCAGCAGCGAACCCGTTGATGGTAAGCGCCGTCTGAGTTTCCGCAACGACACCCTGGCCGACATCATCAGCGAGTTCAACCGTTACAACCCGCGCCCCATCGTGGTCACCGATCCGCTGGTCCGCGAGCAGCGCTACAGCGGCGTGTTCTATGCCGACGATGCCGACTCCTTCCTGCAGTTCCTGGAATGCTGTTCGCAGCTGCGGGTCAGCCGTCAGGCCGACCGCAATGTCATCGATGGGCGCAGCCGCCAATAAGTGCAGCTGCGTCGTTGGAAAAAATTTTTTTCCAATAAGTACCCTTTTCGCTCACTCGGACACACGGATGTAACAAGAGGCCGATTTCGCCAGCAGGTGTTATCGGTTGCGTCGGTAACCATTCGATGTCTTTCGGGGGCGAATTATCCATGGGGTCCAGCATCATTCTTCGTAAACACAGCCTGGTGACGGCAGTAGCGGTCGCGCTGCTGCTTGGCACCGGCAATGTCGCATTGGCGCAGTCGGCACAGGGGGACGCGCAGGCGACGCAGGCAGCGGTGTTCCCGTTCGATGTCCCGGCGCAGCCGTTGGCATCGGCACTGGAAGCATTCGCCGAGCAGAGCGGCCTGCAGGTGGTCTATGCCGGCGGCGCCGGTGGCAGCGTGCGCAGCGCCGCGATCAACGGCACGCTGGATGCCGGCAGTGCCTTGCAGCAGCTGCTGGCGCCTACCGGTTATGTGCATGCCTTCGTCAATGCCAAGACCGTGGCCATCCGCGCACGTGACAGCGCCGGCGACGTGGTGCAGCAGGGTGGCGATGCGGAAACGCTGGAGACCATCAATGTCACCGGTACTTACTTGAAGAACATCGATCCGGCCTCGCCGCTGATCGTGATCGACTCGCAGCTGATCGAAAGCCGCGGCTACGCCTCGATCGAGGACGTGCTGCGCAACCTGCCGCAGAACTTCTCCAACCGCACCAGCGCCTCGCGCGCGCTGGGCGAAGTGGAGTACGGCAGCACGTATGGCGATGGTGTGTCCGGGCTGGGGTCGTCCGGTGCCAACCTGCGTGGCCTGGGCAGCCGTTCAACGCTGATCCTGGTGGACGGCCGCCGCCGCAGCGGCTCGGCGCAGGCGCAGGGCGCCTATACCGATATTTCCTCCATCCCGGTATCGCAGATCGAACGCATCGAGGTGCTCAGCGACGGCGCCAGCGCCATCTACGGCTCCGATGCGGTCGCCGGTGTGATCAACATCGTGCTGAAGAAATCCTATGACGGCACCACCGCGCAGGCGCGTCATGAGAACTCCAGCACCGGTGCCGATATCTCGCGCCTGGACCTGGCGCATACCTTCGGCTACGGCAGTGGTCATGTGACCGCCGCAGTGGGCCGTGAGCGCAGCCTGCCGGCCGATGTGAACAGCCTGATTCATTCGGGCCCGAACGGGCGGGGTGACTTCAGCGACCGCGGCGGCATCAATGGTCGTACCCGCAACAAGGGCCAGCCGGGCGTGGTCTATGAATCCGAAGACTTTGGTATCGGCTACCACTTCACGGGCGAGGTGATCGGCGTGATCCCTGGCGGCCAGGATGGCAGCGCGCTGGATCCGGACAGCCTGCTGTCGTATGACCCGGCCACTGCGCCGTCCACCTATGAGCGCAGCCGCATCGGTCCCAAGGTCGAAAACACCTATGCGCGCATCAGCGGCGTGCATGATCTGGGCGCCACCACCGAGTTGAACTATGGCATCAGCCATGTGCGCCAGATCAACAAGGAAAACTGGCGGCCGACGCTGTTCGACTTCGGCATCTTCGAGGACGGCTACAACGCTTATATCCCGGAGAGCAACCCGTACAACACCTTCGGCCGTGATGTGCTGGTGGGCTACTCGTTCGAGCGCGAGTTCAACGGCATGAACCTTAGCGAGGACCAGAAGCAGACCAATACCGATGCCCATATCGGCATCAACGGCAAGTTGCCCTTCGCCAAGGGCTGGGACTACGAAGCAACCTTCAGCACTGGCCGCGAGAAGGGCACCACCTCGGCGCTGATGGACCTCACCGGTTCGATGGGCGCTGACGGCTATGCGCGCACGCTGGAGGTACTCAACGGCCTGAATGTATTTGGCGATGGCAGCAACGAGGCCATCGTCGCGCGCAACCGTGAGCTGTTGCAGAGCCTGGTCGAGCGCCATGTCTACCGCTTCCAGGCACGTGCCAACACCGTCGACCTGCTGACCCGTGGCGAACTGTTCGCGTTGCCGGCCGGCAAGATCGAAGCCGCCTTCGGTGCCCAGCATCGCGAGCAGCGCTACAGCTTCGAAAGCAACCTGGGTGAGCGCCTGTCCACCGAGAGTGAAGGCAAGTCCGAGGCCTTGTTCACCGAAATCGGCATTCCGCTGCTGAAGGACAAGCCCATGGCCAAGCTGCTGAGCCTGACCGTGGCCGCCCGCTATGAGCGCTTCGACCAACGCGGTGACAGCGCGCTGCGCGATTCGTCCTACGGCCTGGGTGAGCTGGGCGGCTTCGACGTGGAGCAGCTGACCGGCCTGCGCAATGATGGCGCAGACGACATCACCGGCAGCGACAGCGTGGTGTCGCGCAGTTTCAGTCGCACCAGCCCGCTGGCACGGTTGGCGTGGAAGCCGTTCGACCAACTGCGCCTGCGCGCCACCTGGGGCGAGTCCTTCCTGGTACCGCAGGCCCAGCAGCAGTTCGGCCAGCTGACCATGGACGACTACACCTCGCGGGTGATCTACAACGGCGGGCAGCTGCCCGACGGTGTGACCCAGGTAGTCGGCCTCAGTGGCCCCAATGCCAATCTCAAGCCTCAGGTGGCCAGCGTGGTGACCTACGGGTTTGACTGGGTGCCCGGCTTCGCCACCGGCCTGCAGTTGTCGGCCACCTACAACCGCACCACCTTCGACAACTACATCGGTGATCCGCTGTCGGGCCTGACCTATTCGGAGATCTTCAAGGACATCAGCAAGATGCCCGAAGGGACCTTCACCGTGGGCGAAAACGGGGTGATGCTGTGGGACAACCGCGCCATCAACTTCCTCGGCCGCCGTTCGCGCAGCATAGACACCACTGCCAGCTACTACTTCGGCAATGACTGGGGCGACTGGCGCATCGAGCTCAACGCAGTGCGCACGCTGGAACTGACCTCGCGCTCGCTGGCGTCGATGCCGACCCTGACCTACTCGGACAGCGAGCTGGGCCCGAGCAAGTGGGCCGGCGATCTGTTCGTCGGCTGGGAGGGCAATGCGTGGTTCGCCTCGCTGGGCAGCCATTACAGCGCCGCACACCGCGTGCTGTACCCGCTGTCGGCGGTCGCTACCGACTACAACGATTTCATCCCCAACGAGAACCCGCGCACGCGCTCGGCGTCCTACACCACCTTCGACGCACAGCTGGGCTACCGCAAGCGCCAGCGTGATGGCTGGTTGGGTGGGGTGACCGCGCGGCTGGGTGTGCAGAACATGTTCGACCGCGACTATCCGTTCGTCGACAACATGTCCGGCTTCGTCTCCAACCGCGTCAACATCCGTGGCCGGGTGCTGTACCTGGACATCAAGAAAGAGTTCTGAGGCAGCGCCCGGATCGTGCAACAACGCGGCGCGCCGATCCTCGTCGGCGGCGCGCCGCAACCATCGCAAGGAAATCCATGAAGTCCATCGCCTACACCACGCGCACCTGCCTGCTGGCCGCTGCGGTTGCCTCCGCCATCGCGCTCAGCGCCTGTACGCCTTCTGCGCCGGATTCGGCACCTGCACAGCAGGCCGCAGCGGCACAGGCGGCCAGCGCCGCCTACAGCATTCGCGGCACGCTGCCGGACCTGGCCGATGGCACCGAGCTGAAGTTGCTGGTGCCGTCGCTGGCCACCGATCCGCTGCATGTCGAGCCGGTCGCCACTGCCACCGCACAGGGCGGCAGCTTCGTGCTCAGCGGCCAGGTGCAACAGGCCGTGCCGGCGGTGCTGATGGTCGGCACTCTCGGCTCGGTCAAGCTGGTGCTGGAACCGGGGGAGCTGCGTATCGAGCAGGGCCCGCTGGGTCCGGTGGCCAAGGGCGGCACCCTCACCGAGCGGGTTTATGGCTATCTGGAGGATCCGGCCTATGTGGCCGCGTTCAAGGCCAACCGCGAAGCCAACCGCAAGGCCTTCGAAGGTGTGGACGAGAACGACGAGGCCGCGATGAAGGCGGCGCGTGAATCAGTGGCAGCACCGTTTGCGGCCTTGGCCAAGGTCCGCAACGATTACGACGCGCCCCTCATCGACGGCAACGGCCCGACCCTGCTCAAGCTGCTGGTGCTGAGCGAGAACTACGACTGGAAGCGTTATGACGTGGCACGCCGCGCGCAGCTGCTGGCCAGCTACAAGCAGGAGCTGGGCGAGCACCCGCTGATCACCCAGATGGAGCAGGCAGCGGCTGATTACGCCAAGACCCAGCAGCTGGCCGAGAAGTTCGGGCCGGGCAAGCCCTATGCCGACATCGAAGCGGTCGGGGTGGACGGCAAGGTAGTCAAGCTGTCCGAGGTGCTGGCACGCAACAAGCTGGTGCTGCTGGATTTCTGGGCCTCCTGGTGCGGCCCGTGCCGGGGTGAATTCCCGCATCTGCTGAAGGTTTACCGCGAGTTCCACGCGCATGGCTTCGAGATCTACGCCGTGTCGCTGGACGAGGACAAGGACGATTGGACCAAGGCCATGCAGGAGGAGGGCGGCAGCAACGATCTGCCCTGGATCAACCTGCAGGCGCCGGGCTTCGAGGACAAGGCTGCGCAGACCTATGGTGTGGTGCAGCTGCCGCAGAACTACCTGATCGCCGGTGACGGCACGATCGTCGGCGTCGGCATGCGCGAGTGGGATGTGGAGCGTGCGGTGCGTGCGCAGATCAAGAAGGTTGAAGATGCGCCTGCACGTTGATGTCCTCCGCCGCGCGGCGCTGACCGCGCTGTTGCTGCTGGGCGTGTTGCTGCCCGGCAGCGTGCTGGCACAGGTACAGGCCGAGCTGGTTGCGGCACAGCGCTCGGTGCAGCCGGGCGAGCCGTTGCAGTTGGCGCTGCGCATGCAGCACGACCCGCATTGGCACAGCTTCTGGAAGAACGCCGGCACTGGCCTGCCGACCAAGCTGATGTGGGACCTGCCCCCGGGTTGGACGGCCGAGGCCATCCAGTGGCCCACCCCCATCCTGGTACGTGACCGCGAAGGCAATATCACCGGCCACGGCTACGAAGGGCTGTCCTACCTGCCGGTGCGGCTGATCGCGCCGGCCGACCTGAAGCCTGGCAGCGAGGTCGAGCTGAAGGCACAGGCACGCTGGTTGATGTGCGAGACCGTGTGCATTCCGGGCAAGGCGGCGGTGAGCCTGCGTGTGCCGGTCAGCAGTGATGCGCCGGAGGCGGACGCCGCTGTGCAGGCGGCCTTGGCAGCCCTGCCGATGCCCGCATCCAGTGAAGGCTGGAAGCTGGCGGCAACCCGCGAAAAAGACGGACTGACCCTGCGTGTGGCAGCACCGGCCGACATGGCTGACCTGCACTTTTTCCCGGCCGATGAATTCGTGTCGTACAAGGTGCCGCAGACCATCGGCAATCGCGGTGCCCGCGCCTTGCTGAAGCTGCCACTGGATGCGGCCGAAGCCATGCCGGCTGACGCCATGCTGCGTGGCGTGCTGGCCTATAGCGATGCACAGGGTGCCTACCGCGGCGTTGCCATCGAGCTGCCGTTCGTGGCCGAAGCCGAAGCCACCGCACTGGTCGGCACCGCCGATCTGGGTGCCGCGCCGAGCTCGGCGGACGCCGCTGGCGGCACCCAGCTGTCGTTTGTGGTGCTGCTGTTTGCCGTGCTCGGTGGGCTGATCCTCAACCTGATGCCCTGCGTGTTCCCGGTGTTGGGCCTGAAGGTCGTCGGCTTCATCGAGCAGGCCGGCAACGACAGGCGCAAGGTCAGCCTGCATGCGCTGTCGTTCACCGCTGGCGTGCTGCTGTCGTTCTGGGCACTGGCCGGGCTGCTGGCAGTACTGCGTGAAGGCGGGCAGCAACTGGGCTGGGGCTTCCAGCTGCAGTCGGCACCGTTCGTATTCGTGCTGGCGCTGGTGATGCTGGGTTTTGCAATGAACCTCAGCGGCGTGTTCGAGGTGGGCATGCGCGCCACCGGCATCGGCTCCGGCCTGCAGACGCGTACTGGCGTGGCGGGCAGCTTCTTCAGTGGCATGCTGGCCACCGTGGTGGCCACGCCGTGCAGCGCGCCTTTTCTGGCACCGGCGCTGGGTGCAGCGCTGGCGCTGCCCACCACACAGTCGTTCGTGGTGTTCACTGCGATCGCGCTGGGCCTGGCGCTGCCGTATCTGCTGTTGTCGGTGTTTCCGTCGCTGGTGAAGCTATTGCCGCGACCGGGTGCCTGGATGGAGACCTTCAAACAGCTGATGGCCTTCCCGCTGTATGCCACCGTGGCCTACCTGCTGTGGGTACTGGCCGGACAGTTGCACGAAGCGGCCTTGCTCAACGCCTTGCTGGCGCTGGCCCTGCTCGGGTTCGGCCTGTGGCTGTATGGCCGTGCAACACGCCCGGGTGCCCGTGGCGCTCGTGCCCGGCTCAGTGCGCTGGGCGGCGTGCTGGTGCTGGCCGCGGCCGTGCTGTTTGGCTGGCCGCGTGCGCCGGCGCCCGAGCAACTGCAATGGGAGGCCTGGAGCAGCGAGCGTGTGCAGCAGCTGCAGGCCGAAGGGCGGCCGATCTATGTCGATTTCACCGCGCGTTGGTGCGCCACCTGCCAGGTCAACAAGAAGGTGGTGTTCGCCTCGGCACGGGTGCGCGATTACTTCCGCGAGCACAACGTGGCCGCGCTGAAGGCCGACTGGACCAATGCCGACCCGCTGATCACCGCCGAGCTCGAGCGCTGGAACCGCAGCGCGGTGCCGTTCAACCTGGCCTATCGGGCAGGTGGCGGTGCACCGCGTGAACTGCCCGAGGTACTCACACCGGAGATCGTGCTCTCCGCGCTGGACAACGCTACCCCACAAGGACGGGATTGAACCCCCGCCGCTGACTTCCCCGCGCCCCCGGGCGCATATCAAGAGAACGCAACGCATGATTTCGCAACGCCTGTTGTGCGCCGGCCTTGCGCTGGGCCTGATGGCAGCCTCCGCTGCCTCGGCCGAGCCGGTCAAGGTCAATGGCTTCACCCACGTCAAATCCCTCGATGGCATCGACGAGTACCGTCTCGACGCCAATGGCCTTAGCGTGCTGCTGCTGCCCAACCACGCCGCACCGGTGGTGACTTTCCAGATGACCTACCGGGTCGGTTCGCGCAACGAGGTGACCGGCACTACCGGCGGCACCCACCTGCTCGAGCACCTGATGTTCATGGGCAGCACCAATTATGACGGCGCGAACAACGTCGACACCTACCTGGACCGTGTCGGTGCCGGCTTCAACGCCACCACCTCGCTGGACCGCACCAACTACTACGCCACGCTGCCACCGGCTGCGCTGGACGGTTACATCGCCATCGAAGCCGACCGCATGCGCGGCCTGCTGCTGCGCGAGAAGGACCGCCAGAGCGAGATGACCGTGGTGCGCAACGAGTACGAGCGCAACGAGAACAACCCCAATGGCGCGCTGATGAAGCTGATGTGGGCCACCGCCTACAACGCGCATCCTTACCACCATCCGGTGATCGGCTGGCGCAGCGACATCGAGAAGGTGTCCATCGAGAAGCTGCGTGCGTTCTACGACACCTTCTACTGGCCGAACAACGCCACCGTCACCGTCGTTGGTGATATCGACAGCGCCCAGGTGCTGGCCAGCATCGGCGAGAAGTTCGGCAAGGTGCCGCGTTCGCCGCATGCCATCCCCGAGGTCTACACCACCGAACCGGAACAGCAGGGCGAGCGTCGGGTGACGCTGCGCCGCGCTGGCGAGACCGGCACGGTGATGATGGCGTACAAGGCCCCGGCGGGCCTGGACAAGGACATCCCGGCACTGAACGTGCTTGAGCTGGTGTTGCAGGGCGGCCGTAGTGCGCGCCTGCAGCGTGCGCTGGTGGATACCAGCAAGGCAGTGGCGGTATCGGGCGGCATGTACCAGCAGCGCGATCCCAGCCTGTTCATGCTCAGCGTGGCGTTGGCCCCGGACAGCAAGCACGCGGACATCGAGCAGATCGTCCGCGACGAGATCGCCAAGGTTGCCCGCGACGGCGTCAGCATCGAGGAAATCAAGCGCGTGCTCGGCCCGTACCGCGCCGAGGAAGCCTACCGCCGCGATGGCACCGACCAGGCCGCCGATGCGCTCAACGAGTTCATCGCGATGGGCGACTGGACCCTGTATTCCACCGCCCTGAAGGACCTGGAGAAGGTCACCCCGGCCGACGTGCAGCGCGTTGCCGGCAAGTATTTCACCGCAGAGCAGAGCACGGTTGGCTGGTTCGTGCCGGAGAGCAGCAAGTGAACAACGCAAAACGCATTCGACTGATTCCGCTGGCGCTGGCCGCCCTGTCCAGCCTTGCCGCATTTGCCGCCCAGGCTGGCGTGGCCGACACCGCCGTGCACGCCAAGGCCGCTGGCATCGACCTGATCGTCTACCCGATGGGGGTCAAGGACGTGGTCACCTTCACCGGCTCGATGCCGCTGGGTGATGCCTTCCTCGCCGCCAAGGCCGACAACCCGGCCGTGCCGACGCTGACCGCGATGCTGCTGGAAGCCGGTACCACCCACCGCGACAAGTTCGCCATCTCCGATACGCTCGACGGCATCGGCGCGCAGCTGTCCTTCAGCCCCAGCGCCGCGCGCATCGGCATCTACGGCAAGAGCCTGAAGCAGGACCTGCCGACCGTGCTCGACCTGCTCGCCGAGCAGCTGCGTGAGCCGGCGTTCACTGCCGAGGAACTGGCCAAGGCCAAGGTGCAGCTGGAAGCAGCGCTGCGCCAGGCCAGCGACAACCCCGGGGCGATGGCCCGCGAAACCATGATGCTGAGCATCTTCCCGGCCGGCAGCATCAACGCACCGGTACCGCGCGAAGCCATGCTCAAGGCGGTGCCGCAGGTGACGCTGGAGCAGATCAAGGCCTTCCACGCCAAGTACTACGGCCCGGCGCATATGACCCTGGTGTTTGCCGGTGACGTTGATGCCAAGGCGATCGAAACCGCGGTCGCACACGGCTTCAACGGCTGGAGTGGCGGTGTCGATTACCTGCGTGACGCGCCGGCACGGCTGCCGGCCAAGGCCGCCGAGCACAGCATCGCGATGAAGGACAAGGCCAGCGTCAGCGTATTCCTGGGCCAGGCCACCGGCCTGCGCTACACCGATGCCGACTACCTGCCGATGACGGTGGGCGTGGACGTGCTGGGTTCGGGCTTCACCGGTCGCCTGATGGCGGCGGTGCGCGCGAAGGAAGGCCTGACCTACGGCATCGGCGGCAACCTGCTGGGCAGCGACTACATGGACGGCGGCCTGGGCATCAGCACCACGTTTGCACCGGAGCTGATGGACAAGGGCATCGCCAGCACCCGCCGCGAGCTGCAGCGCTGGTGGAAGGACGGCATCACTGCTGAAGAACTGGATGCACGCAAGCAGGCGATGGTCGGCAGCTACCAGGTTGGCCTGGGCAACACCGACGGCATGTCGGCGGCGATCATCGGCACGGTCGAGCGTGGCGTGGGCCTGGCCTGGCTGGACAACTACCCGCAGGCGATCCAGTCGGTGACGCTGCAGCAGGTCAATGGCGTGATCCGCAAGTACGTGGACCCGCAGAAGATGGTGCTGGTCAAGGCTGGCACCTTCAAGAAGTAAGTCGCAGCCCCTGCCAAGTGGTTCGACACCAACAAACGCCGGCGCAAGCCGGCGTTTGTTGTTCAGCACGATGCAACCCGTAGCCCCGTAGCCCGGGTAAGCGCAGCGCACCCGGGATTGTGGTGCACACGTGCGCTTTCAGATCGCACCCCGCTCCCGGGTAAGCGAAGCGCACCCGGGAAGACGACAGCCTCGTCAACGCGCCACGTTCGTATCAGGCACGCACGCTATTGGAAATGATCTCTACCCAATAACCGTCCGGGTCCTTGATGAAGGCCAGGCTCTTCATGCGGCCATCGCTCAGGCGCTTCTGGAACGGCACGCCCAGCTCCTCGAACCGCGCACAGGCCGTTTCCAGTTCCGGCACCGACACGCAGATATGGCCGAAGCCGCGCGGGTCGCTGTTGCCGTCGTGGTAGACCGGACCGTCCTGGTTCTCGGTGCCGTGGTTGTGGGTGAGCTCCAGCACGCCGGGCATGCCGGCCATCCACAGGCGGCGCGCGGCATCATCCTGCGGCACCTGCACGCCGGCCGGCACGTAGGCCAGGAAGTACAGGCTGAACTCGGCTTCCGGAAAATCACGCTGGTCGATCAGCTGGAAGCCCAGCACGCGCGTATAGAAGTCCAGCGATGCACGGATGTCCTTGACCCGCAGCATGGTGTGGTTGAACACGAAGCCGTGGGTTTCGGCCGGCACCTGGGCGGCGACGCCGGGCTGTTGTGCAAGGGTTTGAAGGCTCATGGGGACAGTCCTGTAGCGGTGAATGGGGCAAGGCGGCGTGCCTGTACGGCAGCGGCACGCAGATAAAAAAGTTGCATGTGAAATCGCCAGCGCAGCTTGCATGCGTCAATACAAAAAATCATCACCGCCAGACCTTTCGTGGCTAGGCGAGTGCGTGCGCGCTGGCTATGCTGCGTCGCAGGATAGTCGTTGTTCCCGTCGATTTGATGAAGCCTGCATGCACCACGGCTTCAAACGGCGGAAGCAACGCAGGCGCAAGGGCTGCGCCGGATGCTGGCGGGGAACGCCACCACGGATGGCGCTGCGGTGTGGCCAGGGCGGTTGACAAGCTTTCTCTGGTCGCGCTATTCATTGTATGTATATACAAATAACGAGGCTGTTCGAATCTCCATGTCTTTCCGTGTGTGGCTGCCGTTGCTGCTGATGCTGGTGCTTGCCGTTGAAGGCGTGCTCGGTGCATGGGCGAGCACGCGCATGGTGCTGCACGCGGACGATCCGACCGCTGGCAGCCCGGTGGGCCGCGCCGCCAGCGCCAGTTGCGACCCTGCGCCGGCAACATCGGAGCGCTCCGCCAGCAATGCCAGCGCGCATGCCACGCACGGCGGCAGCGCGCTTTCCAGCGCAGATGCCGATTGCAGTTGCGCTGACAGCCTGGGCTGCGATTGCCTGTGCGTGTTCACCGTCTACCCGCCGGCGACGACCTCGTGGTTCGCTGGCGCGCAGCCACCGGCAGCGGCCAGCACACCGTTGCCATCGCTGGACCTGCCGGCAGACCGGCTGGCCCGCGTCTTCCGACCTCCCATCGCCTGAGCGGTTGTTCTCGCGTCACCACGACGTTGCAGCGAACCGTGCTCGCGCCCGCGACCGCGGCTATTGCCCAGAGACAGAACCCCCAGCGGGAGAGAGACCATGTACCTGAAGACCCATGCCCTGGCTGCGGCCATCGGCACGCTGTTGTGTGCCACCGCCATCCATACCGCCAACGCGCAGGACGCGCAGCCACCCAACCCCGCCGCGCGCACGCTGGATGCCGTGCAGGTCACCGGCAGCCATATCAAGCGCGCGCAGTTGTCGGGCGTAGGCCCGGTCAGCGTGATCGATGCGCAGGCCATCGAGCGCTCCGGCGCCACTTCGGTGGAAACGCTGTTGCAGCGGCTGCCGGCTTCGGCCGGCTTTGCCGGCAGCCAGAGCAATGCCTACTGGGCCGAGAACGGCTACGGCACCACCCAGGTCAACCTGCGTGGGCTGGGTATCAACCGCACGTTGGTGCTGCTCAACGGCCGCCGTGTCGTCAACGGCGGCACCGGCGCCAATAGTTCAGTCGATCTGAACATGATCCCGGTAGCGTTGATCGAGCGGGTGGAAGTGCTCAAGGACGGCGCCTCGGCGATATACGGCGCCGATGCGGTAGCCGGCGTGGTCAACATCATCACCAAGCAGGGATTCGACGGCGCCGAGGCCGCAGTGCGCTACGGCCAGACCACGCGCGGCGATGGTGATGAAACCGCGGTGGACCTGGCCTGGGGCGTGACCAGCGAGCGCGGCTCGCTGATGGCCGGCATCAACTATGCAGAAGGCGGCACGGTCAACATGGCCTCGCGCGCGCCCTGCGGGCTGGCCGAGCAGGATGGCCGGCTGGTGTGTTCGGGCAGCTCCACCACGGTAGGCGGCCGCGCCCTGCTTGCCGATGGCAGCCGGATCAGTTTCAACCAGGTACTGGGCGGTGACGGCGATTTCTACGAGCCGTACTCGGCGGCCAAGCACAACTACAACGGCAACCCCACGCTCAACGCGGTCAACCCGATCAAGCGCATCAGCATCAGCGTGTTCGGCGACAGCCAACTCAGCGAGAACACCACGGTATTCACCGAGCTGATGTATACCAACCGTCAGTCCGACCAGCTGGCGGCGCCGGGTGGGCTGGGCGTGTACCGGCCGATCAACATCGCCGCCGATCATCCGACCAATCCGACCGGACAGGACCTGCTGCTGCAGCGCCGTCGCCTGGAAGAGGCCGGCCCGCGCCATTTCTCGCAGAAGGTGAACACCTTCCGCGGGCTGGTCGGGATCAAGGGGCAGTTCGGCACTGGCTGGGACTGGTCGGCGGCATTGAACTGGGGGCGTAATACCGGCACCGATGGCTCGGACAACATCGCCAATCTTGATCGTGTCGAGCAGACCCTGGACCGCAGCATCTGCAGCCCGCTGCCGGGTGCCGCCATTCCCTGTGGTGACTACCTGGGCTACGGCGACCTGAGCCGTGAGGTGCTCGATTACATCCTCTATACCTCGCGCGATACTGGCGGCAACGAGCAGAAGAGCTTCACCGCCAACCTCAGCGGGCAGATATTCGAACTGCCTGCCGGTTGGGTGGGCTTTGCCACCGGCGTGGAAGTGCGCAAGGAACGCGGCTGGCGCAACCCCGATCCGCTGACCGTGCTGGGCAGCGGCAATACCAATAAGCAGGAGCGGATTGCTGGTGAATACACTGCCAAGGAAGCGTTCGTGGAGCTGGCCATCCCGCTACTGCAGGACAGCGTCGTTGCCGATTCGCTGTACCTGAACCTGGCCGGTCGCGCCTCGGATTACGATCTGTTCGGACGCGACTACAACTACAAGGCCGGCCTGGACTGGCAGGTCAGTCCGTCGCTGAAGGTGCGCAGCACCTACGGTACCGCCTTCCGCATCCCGAACATTCCGGAGCTGTTCGGTGGCGTGGCAGAGGGCAACTTGACCACCAGCGATCCCTGCAGCAAGTGGTCGGCAATGCCAGCCGATTCGGTGGTGCGTGCCAATTGCCAGGCTTACGGCGTGCCGGCGGGTTATGTGCAGCCGGGCAATACCATCCTCACCACCTCCGGCGGCAATGCGGCGCTGCAGCCGGAAGATGCAACCTCGTTCACCGCCGGCCTGGTGTGGACGCCGCAGTTCCTGTCCGGCCTGACCTTGACGCTGGACTACTACAACATCCGCATCAAGCACGCCATCCAGCGCATCGACGGCTCCACCAAGCTGGCCATCTGCTACAACACGCCGGGGCTGGCGCATCCGTTCTGCGATGCCAGCAATTTCACCCGCAACCCGCGTACCGGTGAGGTGGATTTCCTGTCCTCGCAGCCGGTGAATGCGGCCAATGAGCGTGTCACCGGTTACGATTTTGGCGCGTTGTATGAGTTCGCGGCCGCAGGCTTTGATGCCAGCGTCAGCGCTGATTTTTCCTACTTGCGGCGCTATGACGTGCGGCCCTACGATGGCGCCGACCTGATCGAATACGCGGGCAAGATCACCGGTGGCCGTGGCAGTTATGCCAAGTGGCGCGGCCTGGTCTCGGTCAATGCCTCGCGCGATCAATGGTCGGGCACCTGGAGCACGCAGTACATCGGCCGAGCCGACGACATCAATGCGGCCCGCGGTGACATTGGTGACCACGCGCCGTCGGTGTTCTATCACAACCTGCAGCTCAAGTACGCGGTGAGCAAGGCACTGGATGTATCACTGGGCCTGGACAATGTCTTCGACAGGAAGGCGCCGTTCATCCAGAGCTATACCGACGCCAATACCGACACGATGACCTACGACCTGTTGGGTCGCCGCTGGTACGCACGCATCGGCTACCGCTGGTGATTGGATGCGCCCCCGCCAGCTAGGCGGCGGGGGCGCTTCATTGAACGAGGACGATGTTGATGAAACCCGCATTCTGGGCACGTCGTGCCCATAAATGGATCGGCCTGGTAATCGGTGTGCAGGCGCTGCTGTGGATGCTCAGTGGTGTGTACATGACGGTGGTGCCGCTGGACGTTATCCATGGTGACCACCTGGCCCACGTACATGGCACGCCGCTGCCGGCGCAGACCGCGCGCGTTGGCGCCGATGTGCTGGCCACGCGCTACCCGCAGATGGAGTCGTTCCGGCTCAAGCACGTGCTGGAACGCGAGGTCTATGAGATCCGCCAAGGCAAGCAGAAATACCTGGTCGATGCCGCCAGCGGCGAACGCTTGGCGCCGATGGATCGTGAGCAGGCCATTGCCCTTGCCCAGTCCCTGTACCAGGGCAAGGGCGAGGTAGAAAAGGTGGAGTGGATCACCCGTGCGCCGTCGGAGGTAAAGACGCGGCCGGTTCCGATGTGGGCGGTGCATTTCAGCGGCCGTGGCGATACCACGCTGTATCTGTCGCCGGACAGCGGTGATCTGCTGGCGCGGCGCCACGACCTGTGGCGCTGGTTCGATTTCCTGTGGATGTTCCACATCATGGATTACGAGGACCGCACCGACGTCAACAACAACCTGCTGCGGGCGGCGTCGATCATTGGCCTGGGCTTTGCACTCAGCGGCATCTGGCTGCTGTTCTACAGCTTCGGCAAGCGGAGGAGCGCATGACGCCCTGGATGCGTACCCTGCACAAATGGGTGGGCCTGGTGATCGGCCTGCAGTTCGTGGTGTGGTTGGGCAGCGGCCTGATGATGAGTCTGCTCGACCCGGACAAGATCGACGGCAGCGCCCAACGCGCAGTGCCTGTCGCGCCACCGGCATGGCCGTCGGCTACGGTGTCGCCCAGCGTGGCGTTGGCCGCTGCCAAGGGCGAGGCGGCAACGCTGGACAGTGGCTGGCTGTTGCAACAGCCGGTGTACCGGCTGCAGTCGCCGCAAGGCACCGAGGTCATCGATGCCCTTGACGGCAAGCGCATCAGCATTGACGCGGCGGTCGCGGCCAAGGTTGCGCAGGCGGCCTATGCCGGCGATGGCGTCGCCGCAGCGCCGCAATACCTGCAGAAGACGCTGGAGACGCGTGCCAACCCCGACCCGGTATGGCGTGTGGATTTCAACGACGCGCAGGACACCAGCATCTACGTGTCCGCACACAGCGGCCAGGTGATGGAGCACCGCACGGCGACCTGGCGGCTGTTCGACATCTTCTGGATGTTGCACATCATGGATTACAGCAGCCGGGTCAACTTCAACAACCCGCTGGTGGTGAGCATGGGCATCGGTGGCCTGTGGCTGGCGCTGACCGGCGTATGGCTGCTGATTGCCAGTTTCCATCTGCAGGAGTTCATTCCGCGGCGCTGGCGTTCGCGTCGGCAGCTGATGGTCTATGCACCGGGTGGAGCACATCTGCGCACGGTCGAGGTGGCCAGCGGCGACAGCGTCTACGTGGCGCTGGCGCGCGAAGGCATCAATCTTCCCTCCAACTGCGGTGGCGGCCAGAGCTGCGGTTTGTGTGAGGTGCGGGTGCGTTCCGGTGCGGGCAAGGCAACGGCGGCCGATCGTGCGCATGTGCCTGAGGCAAAACGGAAGGTTGGTTGTCGACTGGCCTGCAATCTGCAGGTGGATGAAGACGTAGAGATCGAAGTTGCCGGCGGTGCCAGCCTTTGGACCGAGCACTGGGCCATCGTTGAGAAGGTGGTCGCGGTGACCCCGTTCCTGCGTGAAATCCATCTGCGTCCGGAGCAGGCCGCGGACGCGCAGTTCCAGCCGGGTTGCTATCTGCAGCTGCATGTGCCCGAGTACGAGCTGCCGAGCAGTGCGGTGTGGTATCCGGCTGTGCATGAAGCGGAGTGGAGCGCGTTGTCCCTGCCTGCGACCTTGCAGAACAAGGCAGCGGTGCGGCGCTCGTATTCGCTGGCCACACCGGTGTCGAATGCGGACGGCGGCCTGGTGCTGCTGGTGCGCTTCAGCCCTGGCTGGCAGGAGAACCGCAAGCATCCGCCGGGCAAGGGCTCGACCTATGCCTATACGTTGCGTGAGGGCGACCGTGTCCGTTACAGCGGACCGTTCGGCGACTTCGCACTCAGTGGTAGCGAGCGCGAGAAGATCTTCATTGGTGCGGGGGCAGGCATGGCACCGCTGCGTGCGCTGATCCAGCAGCGGCTGGATGAAGCGGGTGGTGAGCGCATGCACTACTGGTATGGCGCCCGTGGTGAGCGCGATTGCCCTTATGTCGAGCAGATGAAGGCGCTGGCACATGCGCATGCCAACTTCAGTTGGCATCCGGTGTGGTCAGGGCAGGGAGGCGATGCGCGGCGTGTGCATGAAGCCATCCATGAGGATCTATTGAAGCAGCATCCAGATCTGGCCGGTTGCGAGTTCTATCTGTGCGGGCCGCCGGCGATGTTGGCGGCGACCAGGCAGCTCTTGCGCAAGCTGGGTGTTGCGGATGAGCGGGTTGCGTTTGACGACTTCAAGATCTGAGTGAACTTGAGCTTGGCTGTTGTGGCTGCAGATGTTTGAGGTCTGCAGGTGTTGCCGTTGTAGTTGTTGTTGTTGTTGTTGTTGTTGCTGTTGCTGTTGCTGTTGCTGTTGCTTCGGCTTCGGCTCTGGCTCTGGCCCTGGCCCTGGCTTTGGCTCTGGCTCTGGCCCTGGCCCTGGCTTTGGCTCTGGCTTCGGCTTTGGACACTCCCTTCTCCCGCGTGCGGGAGAAGGTGCCCGGAGGGCGGATGAGGGGGGCTTTTGACGTTGCCTGGCTAGAAGCGTCCCCTCACCCCAACCCCTCTCCCGTGAACGGGAGAGGGGCTCTACTCCGATCATTATTGCGGTGGCATCACTCGTGCTTTGAGAACTCGCTCAACGAACCATCATTGCCGAGCAATGCAACCGTAAACGCCTGACGATAACCATCCGGCGATTCCATGCCAGGCGTACCAACCGGCATGCCCGGCAGCACCAGCCCGCGTGCCTGCGGGCGCTCGGCCAGCAGGCGCTTGATGTCTTCCACCGGCACATGGCCTTCCACCACATAGCCGTCGATCTCGGAGGTGTGGCAGGACATCATGCCGTCGCCGATCCCCAGACGCTGCTTGACCGCCATCATGTCGCTGCTGTCATTGAGCTGCACCGGAAAGCCGGCAGCCTGCATGTGTTCGGCCCAACCACCGCAGCAACCGCAGTTCGGGTCCTTGTGCACAACCACCAAGGGCAATGCCTTGGTAGCCGGCGCAGCTTCAACCGTCTTCGCAGGTGCCGCAGCAGCCGCAGCGGCTGCCGTGGTAGCAGTAGACGGACTCGCATTGCAGGCACTGATCAACAAGGTGCCTGCCGCCAGCACCAGCAACGAGAACATCGGCTTTGAACGCATTTTCATGATCTGGATTCCTTGGACAGTTTGCCGCGCCGGCCGGAGGCCAGTGCGGCAGTAGGGCGTCACAGCATCGACAGGCCGCGCTCGAATTCCTTGGCATCGAGCTTGCCATCACGGTTGCCATCGCTCATGCCGAAGTGCGGCAGCAGCGGATGACCGCTGGGCAGCTCCTCGCGGCTGATGAAGCCATCGTTGTTGGCATCGAAGCGCTTGAAGGTTGCCGCAGCATCGGCCTGTGGTGCCTTCGTAGCAGGCTTGGCCGCCGGTGCATGGTGCTCGTGGCCGGCGTGCTGGGCCTGCGCGATGGAGATGGAGGCAAGGGAGATCGCGCCGACCAGTGCGGCCTGGATAAAGAGCTTCATCGAATGTATTCCTTGTAGGGAGAGTGGGGATGGCGCCGGCATGCGACGCCATCACTACGAATCAGAACCAGAAGCGCACGCCGGCAACCCAGCGCGATTCGCTCACGCCTTCGCCGGCATCACGGTGCAGGTCAGCGGTATCGCCGAATGCGCGTTCGTGCACAAAGCCCACATACGGTGCGAACTTGCGGGTGAACTCGTAGCGCAGGCGCAGGCCTGCTTCCACGCTGCTCAAGCCCTTGCCCACGCCACGGCGCGGATCGTCATCGGCAACGATGCTGGCTTCCACCACCGGCTGCAGGATCAAGCGGTTGGTCAGCAGCACGTCGTATTCGACCTCGAAGGCCAACTCGGCCTTGCGCGGTCCGCCGATGTAGGCCATCGCCGAGACTTCGAACTTGTACGGCGACATGCCCTGCAGGCCGAAGGCCGCACGGGTCAGATCTGGCGATTCGCGGCCGTTGTCATGCCGCGCACCGGCTACCACGTCCCACCACGGCGAGATCGAATGCCCATACAAGGCATCCACCGACCAGTCGCCGAGTGCGTTGTCGCTGCGCTCGCCTTCACTGCGGATCCACAGGCGGTTGATGTCGTTGCCGAACCAGGAGTCGATGCCCCAGGACTGACCGCTGCCGTGGGCGTTATCCCAGGCTTCCAGGTGATCGAACACCACCAGGCTGTTGAACGACGGCGCATGCTCCATCGCGTGCGGCTTCAATACCGGGAACGCGTCGTCGAAGTCCTGCCGGGTCAGCGCCGGGATCGGCTCGCGCGGTGCGGTGCTATTGGCCGGCATCTTGTGCCCCGCATGCGGATCGGCGGGCATGGCGTGCCCGGCGTGCGGATCAGTGGCCTTGCCATGGCCGGAGTGATCTTCGGCCTTGGGCATGTTGTGGCCGGCATGCGGATCGGCCGACATGTTGTGCCCCGCGTGCGGATCCGCTGCCTTGCCATGGGCGGAATGGTCTTCGGCCTTGGGCATGTTGTGGCCGGCATGCGGATCAGCAGGCATGACATGCCCAGAATGCGGATCGACAGCCGGCTTGGTTTCCGCTTCATGGCCTGCGTGGCCTGCGTGCGGGTCCTGCGCCCAGGTGCTGCCGCTGGCAGCCAGGGCAATGAACATCAATGAGCGGGAGAGGGTCTTCATGCGTCGATCCTCACTTCGCGCATCATGCCCGCTTCCATGTGGTAGAGCAGATGGCAATGGAAGGCCCAGCGGCCCAGCGCATCCGCGCGAACGCGGTAGCTCCGGCGTGTACCTGGCGGCATGTCGATGGTGTGCTTGCGCAGCTGGAACTCGCCGTCGGCGTTCTCCAGGTCACTCCATACGCCGTGCAGATGGATCGGGTGCTGCATCATCGTGTCGTTGACCAGCACGATGCGCATGCGCTCGCCGTAGTTCAACTTGATCGGCTCGGCGCCGGCAAACGGAATGCCGTCGAAATTCCAGGCGAACTTCTCCATATGACCGGTGAGATGCAGTTCGATCTCGCGGCCTGGCTCGCGTCCATCCGGGTCCTCGAACAGCGAACGCATCGCGCCATAGGTCAGCACCTTGCGGCCGTTGTCGCGCAGGCCGATGCCGGGGTCGTCGAGCTTGGGCTCGGTGGCCGCGGTCTGCATGTCGATCAGCGGATTGCCGGCTTCGCTGGGCTTGTGCTTGGGCGACTTGTCGCTGCCGCCATGGGCACCATGGCCCATCGCCGCACCGCAGCCGCCTTCCATGCCCTTGGCACCCATATTGGCGCCGCAACCACCTTCCATACCAGCATGATCGCCATGGCTGCCCATGTCGTGGCCCATGTCGCTCATGGTCAGCAGCGGGCGCGGATCGATCTGCGGGATTGGTGCCTGCAGGCCTTGGCGTGTTGCCAAGGTGCCGCAGGCATAGCCGGTGCGGCCCATGTCCTGCGCAAACAGGGTGAAGGCATCCTGGCCGGTCGGCTCGACGATGACGTCGAAGGTCTCGGCCGGGGCAATGCGGAACTCGTCGATGCTGACCGGATGGATGTACTGACCATCAGCGGCGACCACGGTCATTTTCAGGCCCGGGATGCGCACATCGAAGTAGGTCATCGAGGCGCCGTTGATGAAGCGCAGCAACACCTTTTCACCACTGCGGAATAGGCCGGTCCAGTTGCCGGCCGGGGCGGTGCCGTTCATCAGGTAGGTGTAGGTGTGGGCATTGATGTCGGACAGGTCGGAAGGCGTCATCCGCATCCGGCCCCACATGCCACGGTCGGCCAGGGTCTCGCGCAGGCCGTCTTTGCGCGCGTCGCGCATGAAATCACCGACCGTGCGCTGGTAGGTGTTGTCGTGCATCGGCATCTTCTTCATGCGCCGGAACAGCGCATCGGGGTCGATGTCGGTCCAGTCCGAGAGCATGACCACGTGTTCGCGGTCGAAGTGATACGGCGGCGGTGCCAGCGGGTCGACGATCAGCGCGCCATACAGGCCGGCCTGCTCCTGGAACAGCGAATGGCTGTGGTACCAGTAGGTGCCGGATTGCTTGAGCTGGAACCGGTACTGGTAGGCCTCGCCCGGCGCGATGCCGTTGAAGCTCAGCCCCGGCACGCCGTCCATGTTGGCCGGCAACAGGATGCCGTGCCAGTGGATGGAGGTGATTTCGTCGGTGAGCGTGTTGGCCACACGCAGGTTGACGGTATCGCCCTCGCGCAGTCGCAGGATTGGCGCAGGCAACGATCCATTGACGGTGATGGCGGGGCGGGTGCGGCCGGTGAAATTGACCGCCGAGCGGCCGATGGCAAGGTTCAGCTCGGTGCCGCGCAGCTCAACCGGCGGCACCGCCATGGCGCGGCCGGAGGCAAATGCCTGCGGGATGCGTGCCATGCCGGCACCGGCGACCACGCCGCCCAGGGCCAGGCCCTGCACGAAGCGACGCCGCGACAGCACCGAGCGCGAATCGGAAAGGAAATCAGAAGACATGTGGAACTCCCGGACACGCCACCGCATCACGATGCGCTGTGGTGTGTCCTGAACAGATCAAGGGTGCGCCCGGGACGATGCCTGGGCACAGGTGTATCTGCGAGCGCCGCAAGGCGCGGGAATCAGCTGATGGGAGGGCGGTTGAGCTGGCCGGGGGCCACGTCGTCGCGAGAGGGGAGTGGGGGCATTGGCGCCAGGGCATGGCGCATTGGTGCAAGCCGCATCATCGCGGTGCTGGGCAGCATGTTGCAGTGCTGCTTGCAGTCGCAGTGGTCGCCGCTGGCGCAGGGCGTAGCCGCTTTGTCGGCGTCGCAATGCAGCTTGGCATCCTGATCGCAGCAGTCGTGCGCGCTGTCGTCGGCGCCCATCGCCATCGCCTGCATCGGCATGGCCATCGCCGTTGCCGACCACACCGAACCGATCGCACCGGCGATCAGGGTCAGGCACAGCAGCAGGGGCAGCAGGATGCGCGGCACGGGGGTCAGGGTGGGAGGCGAAGCTGAACCATAGCATTCCTGGCTGGGGGCGCGGCTGAATGGTTTTCAACCCCGGATATCTTTCAGATCGTCATTCCCGTGAAGGCGGGAATCGCTCTGGCTCTTGCTTCTGCCTGGATGGTGCAGGAAGCGCCAAAGCCAAAGCGATTGCCGCCTTCACGGGAATGACGGCAATAGGGCAGGGGCAAAGCCATAGGGCAAAGCCACGGGTCACAGCGCACTGCCAATGCCTCCGCCCCCTCAACCCAACCAAGTAGAATCCACCCAGCATTCACCAACAAGTTGCGATCCATGTCCCAGCGTGATTGGGTGGCGGCGGCCATCCGCAAGATCGAGGCCGATTACAACCGTTCGGCCGATACCCATCTGATACCCATCGACCTGCCTGGGTTCCCCGGCATCGATGTCTATCTGAAGGATGAATCCAGCCACCCGACCGGCAGCCTCAAGCACCGACTTGCCCGCTCGCTGTTCCTATACGCGCTGGCCAATGGCTGGCTGCGCGAAGGTTGCCCGGTGATCGAGGCGTCCAGTGGCTCCACGGCCGTGTCCGAGGCCTATTTCGCGCGCCTGCTGGGCCTGCCGTTCATCGCGGTGATCCCGGCCAGCACGTCGCCGGAAAAAATTGCCGCCATCGAATTCCACGGCGGCCGCTGCCACCTGGTGCAGCGCGCCTGCGACCTGAACTGCGAATCCGAACGGCTGGCGCGCGAAACCGGCGGCCACTTCATGGACCAGTTCACCTACGCCGAGCGCGCCACCGACTGGCGTGCCAACAACAACATCGCCGAGTCCATCTTCAAGCAGATGGCCGAGGAGCCGCATCCGGTGCCGGAATGGATCGTATGCAGCCCCGGCACCGGCGGTACCGCCGCTACCCTGGGCCGCTACGTCAGCTACCGCCGCCACGACACCCGCATCCTGTGCGCGGACCCGGAGGTATCGATCTTCTACGACGGCTACTGCGCCGCGCTGGAAGGTCGCGATTGGCGCGAGATGACCTGCGAGGGCGGCTCGCGCGTGGAGGGCATCGGCCGCCCCCGCGTGGAGCGCAGCTTCATCCCCACCTGCGTTGATGCCATGGTCAAGGTCAGCGATGCGCTGAGCCTGGCGGCCATGCGTCATGTCAGCGCCACCCTGGGGCGCCGGGTTGGTGGCTCCACCGGCACCAATTTCATCGGCGTGCTGTACGCCGCCCAGCAGATGCGCGCCGCGGGCCGCGATGGCTCCATCGTCACCATCCTGTGCGACCCGGGCGAGCGCTATGCGCACAGCTATTACAACCCGGACTGGTACGTGCAGCAGGGCATCGACGTGGCCGGGGCCGACGCTGCGGTGGCTGCCGCCGTGGCCGGGCAGGGCCTGCCGGCGCTGCCTTGTGCCTGGCTGGAAGCGTCGCCATATCAAGGTTGATACCGGCATCGCCGGGCCTGTTTGAAGGATTGCCGTGAACACCGCCAACAACCCCCTGCTCGATTTCTCCGGCCTGCCGCGTTTCGACGCGATACGGCCAGAACACATCACCCCGGCCATCGACGCCCTGCTGGCTGCGGCCGAGGCGGCGGTGAAGGCGGCTGAAACCGTGGCGCCGGTGAGCTGGGAGAACTTCGTGGTGCCGCTGGACGACGCCACCGAGCGACTGTACCGGGCCTGGGGCCAGGTTTCGCACATGCAGGCGGTGGTCAACACGCCGGAGCTGCGCGAGGCCTACAACGCCAACCTGCCCAGGATCAGCCGCTTCGGCAGTGCGGTGGCGCAGAACCCGGCGCTGTACGCGCAGTACAAGCAACTGGCCGCCGCGCCCGAAGCCGCCAATTACGACCCGGCCCGCAGCAAGACCCTGGACAACGCCCTGCGTGATTTCCGCCTGGGCGGTGCCGAGCTGGATGAGGCCGGCAAGGCCCGCTTCGCCCAGCTGCAGGAGGAACTGTCCGGCCTGCAGGCGAAGTTCTCGCAGAATGTGCTTGATGCCAGCGACGCCTTCGCGCTGTACGTGGACGACGCAGCGGAGCTGGGCGGGCTGCCTGCCGACGTGCTTGCCGCCGCCCGTGCCGCCGCGCAGAAGGACGAACGCGCTGGCTACAAGCTGACCCTGCAGATGCCGTGCTACCTGCCGGTGCAGACCTACGCCGACAACCGCGCGCTGCGCGAGCAGCTGTACCACGCCCATGCCGTGCGCGCTTCGGAGTTCGGCGACGCGGCCTTGGACAACACCGGCAATATCGATCGCATCCTTGCGGTGCGTAACGAGCTGGCGGCGCTGCTGGGTTTCGACAACTACGCCGAGTATTCCATCGCCACCAAGATGGCCAGCGATGCGCCGCAGGTGCTGGGTTTCCTGCGTGACCTCGCCAGCCGCGCCAAGCCCTATGCGCAGCGCGATCGTGCCGAGCTGGAAGCCTTCGCCCATGACGAGCTGGGCATGGACCAGCTGCAGGCCTGGGACTTGGCCTATGTGGCCGAGAAGCTCAAGCAGGCGCGCTACAGCTATTCCGAGCAGGAGGTGAAGCAGTACTTCACCGAGCCCAAGGTGCTGGCCGGCCTGTTCGGCGTGATCGAGCGCCTGTACGGCTTGAAGGTGGAAGCGGACAGCGCGCCGGTCTGGCACCCGGATGTGCGCTTCTACCGGCTGGTGGATGCCGAGGGGGCGCTGGTTGGCCAGTTCTACATGGACCTGTACGCGCGCGAAGGCAAGCGCGGCGGTGCCTGGATGGACGATTGCCGCAACCGTCGCGTTACTGCTGTTGGCGTGCAGACGCCGCTGGTCTACCTGGTGTGCAATTTTGGGCGCGGCAGTGACGGCAAGCCGGCCACCTTCAGCCATGACGAAGTGACCACGATCTTCCACGAGATGGGCCACGGCCTGCACCAGCTGCTGACCCGCATCGGCGAGTTGGCGGTTGCCGGCATCAACGGCGTGGAATGGGATGCCGTGGAGCTGCCCAGCCAGTTCATGGAGAACTTCTGCTGGGAGTGGCCGCAGGTGGAAGCGATGACGGCCCACGTCAGCACCGGTGCGGCGCTGCCGCGTCCACTGTTCGACAAGATGCTGGCGGCCAGGAACTTCCAGAGCGGCATGTTCACCGTTCGCCAGTTGGAGTTCGGCCTGTTCGACATGTTGCTGCACAGCCAGTACCAGCCCGGCCAGGAAAGCGTGCTGCAGTTGCTGGAGCGCGTGCGCGGCGAGGTGGCGGTGAACTTCCCGCCGGCCTGGAACCGCTTTGCCAACCAGTTCAGCCATATCTTCGCTGGCGGTTACGCGGCTGGCTATTACAGCTACAAGTGGGCCGAGGTACTCAGTGCCGACGCCTACGCCGCCTTCGAGGAAGCCCCGGACGCGGTGGCCGAAACCGGGGCGCGTTTCCGCGACGAAGTGCTGTCGCGCGGTGGCAGTCGCAGTGCCGCTGAGAACTTCCGCGCCTTCCGTGGCCGTGATCCGCAGATCGACGCCTTGTTGCGGCATAACGGCATGGCTGCCTGAACACGAGCCGAGGCCGGGGCTGGTCAGCCGGGGCAATGAGGATCAAGCTTGCTGGCACGAAAGCCCAAGTTTGACGACATGCCCCGGCTAATCACCCGCATCGCAGCCTGCGCGGCCATCATCGGCGCGGTGCTGTGGTTCCAACCGCGCATCAACGAGCCCGCCGCCCAGGTCAGCAATGGCCTGAACCTGCGCAGCGCGCCGGATCAGCGTGCCGAGCGCCTGGCGGTATTGCCGGTAGGTACGACGGTGGAGGTGCAGCGCTGCCTGGCCGATCTGCAATGGTGCAATGTGCGCGCCGATGGCAAGAGTGGCTGGGTGGCGGCGGATTATCTGATCGCCCGCAGTGATGGCAAGAAGGTCAGGCTGGCCGATGCCGGCAAGCAGATGGGCGTAGTGATCGAGACCGCCAAACCCGGCGGCTGACGCAACCCCTGCAGAGCCGAGCCATGCTCGGCTGAAGCGTTCCCGGTAAAGCCCCTGCCGAGCATGGCTCGGCACGACGTTTTCGTCCGCTCCCTTTTGCGCAGCAAAGGGGAGGGCTGGGGAGGGGTAAGTTTTGGCAGCTCCTGTAGAGCCGAGCCACGCTCGGCTGGAGCGTTCCCGGTAAAGCCTCTGCCGAGCATGGCTCGGCACTACGCATTCGCCCCCTCCCTTTTGCGCAGCAAAGGGGAGGGCCGGGGAGGGGTAAGCCTTCGCAGCACCTGTAGAGCCGAGCCATGCTCGGCTGAAGCGTTCCCGGTAAAGCCCCTGCCGAGCATGGCTCGGCACTACGTTTTCGCTCCCTCCCTTTTGCGCATCAAAGGGGAGGGCCGGGGAGGGGTAAGTTTTGGCAGCTCCTGTAGAGCCGAGCCATGCTCGGCTGGAGCGTGCCCGGTAAAGCCGCTTGCCGAGCATGGCTCGGCACGACGTTTTCGCTCCCTCCCTTTTGCGCAGCAAAGGGGAGGGCTGGGGAGGGGTAAGCTTTGGCAGTTCCTGTAGACCCGAGCCACGCTCGGCTGAAGCGTTCCCGGTAAAGCCTCTGCCGAGCATGGCTCGGCACTACCGCTTATTTCTTGTTGGGCACTTCAAAACCCAGCTTGTCCACCTGCTGTGGGTGCTGCGGCACGCGCTTGAGCTTGTCGGTGTTGACGTCGTACTTGTCACGCAGGCGGGTTGCCAGTTCGCGGTACAGCGCGGTGTCCATGTCCGGCTGGCGGGCGAAGATCCAGGCCATTTCGCGGCCAGGGTAGCCAATCAGCGCCCAGGAATAATCCGGCGCCACCTCCAGCACCCGCGAGCGCGTCGGCACGATCTTGTAGAACCAGGTGCGCCAGCGGCGGTTGCCGCTTTCCTCGTCTACCGACGCGCGGATATCGATTTCTTCTTCCGGCTCGCTGAAGCCTTCGCGGTACTGGTAGCGGATGGCGACCTTGTTGTCGTCCTGCAGGGTATAGGTGTTGATACTGGCAACATGCCCGCGCTCAATGAAGTTGGGCACGCGGCCAATCACATACCAGCGGCCCATGAAGCGCTGCAGGTCGATCGGGCCCTCGGCGATTCCCTGCGTGGGCGTTGCTGCCGGCGCGTTGTCCTGGGCGAGGGCATTGGCCGCCGGCAGGGTAAGGCCCAGCAGCAGGGCGGACAGGAAGACAGGAATCAGTCGCATTACGGGATGGGTCGCCTTGGTAGGTGATGGCAGCATGTTCGACGGCCAGCGATGGGCGCGTCAATGGCAGGTCGCAGTCCGTGAGATGGCCGCCCCCGAGCATGCACTCCACCACTGCAATGTTGCCGGAGAACGTCATGGCCAAGCCGCTCGCATCGTCATCCCGTCGTAACGAACATGAAGCCTCTGATCCCCGTGTGCTGCGTTGCGTCAGGCAGGTGGCGCTGGCCGGCCTGGCGTTGGTGCTGGTGTGGCCGGCGGCGCGGGGTCACAGCCAGTGGATTGGTTGGCTGCCGCTGTGGTTGCTGGGTATGCCGCTTAGCGCCTGGTGGGCGTTGTACCGCTTCCGCTTGCCGGCAGTCTGGCGCCAGCGCAAGACTGCACGCCGGCGCCGCGGGCCGCAGGCCAAGCGCCTCCGGCGCCCGGCCCGGGCACGCCTGCCGCAGGCGGCCTGACCTTCGACACGTGGGGCAGGGGCGGTGCCTGTGCTAGCGTTCGCGGCCTATGACCGCATGGAGCCAACATGTCCCGACTCACCTCTGCCTGCCTCATGGCAGGCCTGCTTTCCACCAGCCTGGCCGGTGCCGCCGTGGCCGCTGAAGACACCCAGGACAAGTACGCCTGGCTGGAAGACGTCACCGGCGACAAGCCGCTGGCCTGGGTGAAGGAGCAGAACGCCAAGTCCGAGGGCCGCCTGGCCGTGACCCCGCAGTTCAAGGCGATGGAAGCCGGCATCCGCGAGGTGCTGGATTCGGACGCCAAGATCCCGGGCGTGGAGAAGATCGGCGACTACTACTACAACTTCTGGAAGGACCAGCAGCATGAGCGCGGCGTGTGGCGCCGTACCACGCTGGTGGAGTACCGCAAGGCCGAGCCGCTGTGGGAAACCGTGCTGGACCTGGACGCACTGAACAAGGCCGAGGGTGAGAACTGGGTGTGGCACGGCGCCAACTGCCTGCGTCCGGAATACAACCGCTGCCTGATCGCGCTGTCGCGTGGCGGCGCCGATGCCGATGTCACCCGCGAGTTCGACATTTCCAAGAAGGACTGGATCAAGGACGGCTTCTTCCGTCCCGAAGCCAAGGGCGGGCTGGGCTGGATCGACCAGGACAACGTCTTCGTCTATACCGATTTCGGCAATGGCTCGATGACCACTTCCGGCTACCCGCGCGTGGTCAAGCGCTGGCAGCGCGGCACCCCGATCAGTGCCGCCACCACCGTGTACGAAGGCACGCCGGAGGACATGTACATCTCGGCGATGCACGATGACACGCCGGGCTTCGAGCGCAACTTCGTCAGCCGCACGATTGCCTTCTACAACAACGAACTGTTCCTGATCGGCGCCGATGGCAAGCTGACCAAGGTGGACGCGCCGAATTCGGCGGAGAAGGGCATCCGCCGCGAGTGGCTGACCCTGGAACTGCGCGAGCCGTGGACCGTGGGTGGCAAGACTTACACCGCGGGCTCGCTGCTGGCGACGAAGTTTGATGATTTCATGACCGGCAAGCGCGAGTTCGATGTGCTGTTCGCGCCGACCGACACCACCTCGCTGGCCGGCACCACCTGGACCAAGTCGCACGTGGTGTTGAACGTGCTGGACGACGTCAAGAATCGCCTGAAGGTGCTGACCCACGGCAAGGACGGCTGGGTGAGCAGTGATTTCACCGGCGCCCCGGCATTCGGCACCATTGGTGTCGGCGCGGTGGATGCGGACGAAAGCGATGCGGTGTGGATGACCGTCACCGACTACCTGACCCCGACCACGCTGTCGCTGGCCGAAATCGGCAAGCAGCCGGAAGTGCTCAAGACCATGCCGGCGTTCTTCGATGCCAGCGACAAGGTGATCGAGCAGCACTTCGCCACCAGCAAGGACGGCACCCGCGTGCCGTACTTCGTGGTGCACGACAAGGCGATGAAGCTGGACGGCTCCAACCCGACCCTGCTGTACGGCTACGGCGGCTTCGAGATCTCGCTGACCCCGGGTTATTCCGGCGGCATGGGCCGGGCCTGGTTGGACAAGGGCGGCGTGTATGTCGTGGCCAACATCCGTGGCGGTGGCGAGTATGGCCCGCGCTGGCACCAGGCGGCGTTGAAGCAGAACCGCCACAAGGCGTATGAGGACATGGCGGCGGTGGCGCAGGATCTGGTCACCCGCAAGATCACCTCGGCCAAGCACCTGGGCGTGCAGGGCGGCAGCAACGGCGGCCTGCTGACCGGCAATATGCTGACCCAGTACCCGGAGCTGTTCGGTGCGGTGGTGGTGCAGGTTCCGTTGCTGGACATGAAGCGCTACAGCCACCTGTTGGCCGGAGCCTCGTGGATGGCCGAGTACGGCAACCCGGATACGGCCGATTGGGACTTCATCAAGACCTTCTCGCCGTACCACCTGTTCGACCCGGCCAAGACCTATCCGCCGGTGCTGTTCACTACCTCTACCCGCGATGACCGCGTGCATCCGGGCCACGCCCGCAAGATGGCGGCCAAGATGATCGACGCAGGCAAGGACGTGACCTACTACGAGAACATCGAAGGCGGTCATGGTGGTGCGGCGAACAATGCGCAGGCCGCGCATATGTCGGCACTGGCGTACAGCTTCCTGTGGGAACAGCTGAGCAAGAAGTGATGCCTGGTTTGAAGTGATGCAAAACAAACGCCACCGAAAGGTGGCGTTTGTTTTTGCGTTTGTCTAAGCCCCTCTCCCCTGCGGGGTGAAAGAGGGGCGTTTACAAACCATCGGTTTGTGCCCCTGTTGAACGCACTTGCGCCAGCGCAAGGGCCGGGGCGCGGAGCGGGGGTTGGGGTGAGGGCAGGGCGAAGTCCTGATGGTGAATTGAGGTAGCTGCTTCCAAAGCGCAAAAGCGCCCCCCATCCGCCCCCGCCTTCGCGGGGGCAGGCTCTCCGGGCACCTTCCCCGGCAAGCGGGAGAAGGGAATAGCTCAAAGCTGAAGCCAGATCACAAGCCAAAGCCAAAGCACCCCTCCCCAACCCTCCCCTTCGCCTGCGGCGAAAGGGAGGGAGTTACTGGCAAAGCGTGCGTGCTGAGTTGTGCTGCTGGCTTGCGCCTTTGCTTCTGCTGTCGCTTGTGCTCCCTCCCTTTCGCCGCAGGCGAAGGGGAGGGTTGGGGAGGGGTGCCTTTAGCCGTCAGTTCTCAAGCTTCTAGAAATCTCCTGGCTTCTAGCTCTCAGCCCTCAGCCAACTTTCCCCTCCAACCAGCTCCGCAACCCCCGTTCAATCCGCTCAACAGCCTCCTGCAATCGCGCAACATCCTGCGTATAGGCAATCCGCACATGCTGGTTGGCCCGGTAGTTGCCAAAATCCAGGCCCGGTGTGAATGCCACATGCTCGGTCTCCAGGAAATGCGCACAGAACACCTGCGCATCCTCGGTAAACGCACTCACATCGCAGTACAGATAAAACGCACCCTGCGGCTCCACATCAATCCGGAACCCAAGCGCACGCAACGCAGGCAACAGATAATCCCGCCGCTGCCGGAACTGCTCGCGGCGCTGCTCGAAAATGGCGATCGTCTCCGGCTCGAAACACGCCAGCGCCGCATGCTGGGCCATCGACGGCGCGCTGATGTACAGGTTCTGCGCAAGCTTCTCCAGCTCCGGCACCGCGCGCTGCGGGGCGACCAGCCAGCCCAAGCGCCAGCCGGTCATGCCGAAATACTTGGAGAAACTGTTCAGCACAAAGGCTTCGTCATCCACTTCCAGCACGCTGGGGGCGTCAAAACCATAGGTCAGGCCGTGGTAGATCTCATCCACCACCAGATGCCCGCCACGCTGCTTCAACGCGGTAGACAATCCAGCCAACTGCCCGGCATCGAGCGTGGTGCCGGTGGGATTGGCAGGCGAGGCCACCAACGCCCCGACACTGCCCGCATTCCAATGGGCCGCAATCGATTCAGGGGTCAGCTGGTAGCCGCTATCCGGCCCCACCGGCACCAGCTGCGCCGCACCCTCTACCAGCCGCAGGAAATGCCGGTTGCAGGGATAGCCTGGGTCGGCCAGCAGCCAGTGCTTGTCCGGGTCCACCAGCAGGCTGGAGGCCAGCAGCAACGCGCCCGAGCCGCCCGGGGTGACCAGAATCCGCTCCGGGTCGATATCCAGACCGTAACGCTGGCCGTAGAAGCCCGAGATCGCCTGGCGCAAGGCGGGCAGGCCACGGGCGGCGGTGTAGCGGGTGTGGCCGGCGGCCAGGGCCGCCTGGCCGGCGCGGATGATGGGCTCGGCGGTGGTGAAATCCGGCTCGCCGATCTCCAGATGGATCACATCGTGGCCTTGCTGTTCCAGCGCATTGGCGCGGGCCAGTAGTGACATGACGTGGAAGGGCGCGATTTCCTGGCTGCGGCGGCTGTAGGGGGTGTGGGGCGTGTTCATGCCTGCATGATAGGCGGCGTGCATGGCAGCGGGGGAAGCGCCGGGCATGGCACACTGTCGGCTGTTGCACTGGATGCACCGTCCTTCTGCCGGAGCGCATACTGATGAAAGCCCCCCTTTGCCTGTTGGTTGCAAGCCTGATGATCAATTCCGCCGCCGCTGCCCCCCTGCCCACACCGCCGGACGTCGAAAAGCGCCCGCATACGGTGAGCGCGCCGTTTGGTGCGCAGCGCGAGGACGATTACTACTGGCTGCGGGATGACGAGCGCAAGGAGCCGGCGATGCTGGCCTACCTCAATGCCGAGAACGCCTATACCGACGCCCTGATGGCGCCGCTCAAGCCGTTGCAGGACAAGCTGTACGCCGAGATCGTCGGCCGCATCAAGCAGGACGATGCCAGCGTGCCCTACCGCGAGCGCGGCTACTGGTATTACACCCGTTACGAGACCGGCAAGGACTACCCCATCCACGCCCGCCGCAAGGGCGACATGCAGGCCCCGGAAGAAGTTCTGCTGGATCTCAATACGCTGGCCGAAGGCAAGGGCTACTACGCCGTCAGCGACATGGACGTGAGCCGCGACAATCGCCTGCTGGCCTACGCCGAAGACGGCGTGGGCCGCCGCCAGTACACCATCCGCTTCAAGGACCTGGAGTCCGGCAAGCTGCTGGACGATGTGATTGAAGGCGTATCGGCCAACGTGGTGTGGGCTGACGACAACCGTACCCTGTTCTATGTCGAGAACGACCCGGAAACCCTGCTCACCGTACGCGTCAAGAAACACGTGCTCGGCACGCCCACCAGTGCCGACGTGCTGGTCTACGAGGAGAAGGACGACAGCTTCTACATGGGCATCGGCCGTACCCGTGACGACCGCTACATCACCATCGGCGTGGACAGCACCGTGTCCTCCGAGCTGCGTTACACCTCTGCCGCCAACCCGGGCGAATTCACCGTGCTGGCCAAGCGCGAGCGCGATGTGGAATACGACGCAGACCACTACAACGGCCAATGGGTGATCCGCACCAATGCCGACGGCGCCACCAACTTCAAGCTGGTCACCGCGCCGGAAGGCGCCACCAGCCGCAAGCAGTGGACGGATTGGGTCAAGCACGATCCGCAGGTGCTGATCGAAGGCTTTGAACTGTTCGACGGCTACACCGCCATCGCCGAGCGCGCCGAAGCGCTGGAGCGCGTGCGCCTGCTGTTTGCCGATGGGCGCAGCGAGTTCGTCAAGGCGGATGAGCCGGCCTACTCGATGGGCCTTTCGGTCAATGCCGAACCGGAGACCGAGTGGCTGCGCTACACCTACACCTCGCTGACCACCCCGGCCACCACCTACGAACTCAACGTGAAGACCGGCGAGCGCCGCCAGCTCAAGCAGCAGCCGGTGATCGGCTATGACCCGAGCAAGTACGAAACCGAGCGCGTGTGGGTAACCGCCCGTGATGGCGCGCGCATCCCGGTGTCGCTGGTCTACAAGAAGGGCTTCAAGAAAGACGGCACGGCCGCCCTCTACCAGTACGCCTACGGCAGCTACGGCATGTCGATGGACCCCGGTTTCAACCAGAGCGTGGTCAGCCTGCTGGACCGTGGTGTGGTCTATGCCATCGCGCATATCCGCGGCGGCCAGGAAATGGGCCGCAGTTGGTATGACAACGGCAAGCTGCTGCACAAGCAGAACACCTTCAATGACTTTGTCGACGTGACCCGCGCGCTGGTCGCACAGGGTTACGCCGCCAAGGACCGCGTTGCAGCCTCGGGCGGCAGCGCTGGTGGCCTGCTGATGGGCGCGGTGGCCAACCAGGCCCCGGCCGACTACCGGGTGATGGTGGCGCAGGTGCCGTTCGTCGACGTGGTCACCACCATGCTCGACGCCAGCATTCCGCTGACCACCAACGAATACGACGAGTGGGGCAACCCGGAGCAGAAGCCGTATTACGACTACATGCTGAAGTACTCGCCATACGACAACGTGACCGCCCAGGCCTACCCGTCACTGTTCGTGGGCACGGGCCTGTGGGATTCGCAGGTGCAGTACTGGGAGCCGGCCAAGTGGGTGGCCAAGCTGCGTGACGTCAACACCGGTACCGCGCCGATCGTGTTCCGCACCAACATGGAAGCCGGCCACGGCGGCAAGTCCGGCCGCTTCCAGCGTTACAAGGAACAGGCCGAGTCCTTCGCCTTCGTGCTGTCGCAGCTGGGCGTCGCCGACTGAAACCCGGGTTGCCGTGATGTCCGATCCACCCCCGCCACCCGATCCCCGCCCACCGCGCCTGCGCTGGGCGTGGTGGTTGCTGGCCTATGTGAGCCTGGGCGTGGGCATCATCGGCATCTTCGTGCCGGGGCTGCCCACCACCGTGTTCGTGCTGATTTCGGCATGGGCGGCCTCGCGCGGCTCCGAGCGGTTGCACCGCTGGCTGCTGCAGCACCCGCGTTTCGGCCCTGCCATCCGTGACTGGCAGGCCCACGGCGCGGTGAGCCGCAAGGGCAAGTGGATGGCCAGCCTGACCATGCTGGCCTGCGCCCTGATCACCCTGTGGTGCGTGCCCTTGGCCTGGGTCAAGTGGACCTCGATCAGCATCATGTCCTGCGTCTGCCTGTGGCTATGGCTGCGCCCGCTGCCGCCGGGCGAACGCTGAACAGCGCCCCCGTCGTTCGGACTTCATGGTCCAGTGGCTATACTCCGGGGATGAACAAGACGTCCCGTTTCCTGATTCTCATCCCGGCGGCCCTCCTGCTGCTGGGCCTTAGTGCCTGCGGCAACAAGGGCCCCCTGGTGATGCCGCAGAAGCCGGTGCCGATCGAGGAACAGGAAGTCACCCCGGAAGACCAGCCCGCCGCCGACCCGGCCGCCGACAAGAAGGCGGACGAAGCCATTGACGATGCAACCGGTGGTGATGGCGTCAATGAGTAAGTCTGCAACAGGGCGCCTGCAGTTCAGCAAGATGCATGGCGCTGGTAATGATTTCGTGGTGTTGGATCTGCGTGATGGCAGCGCCCCGCCGGATGCGGCACAGGCCGCGTTGCTGGCTGACCGCCACCTGGGCGTGGGCTGTGACCAGATCCTGACCATCGAGCCGCCGCGCAGCGAAGGTTCGGTGGCGTCTTACCGCATCTGGAACTCCGATGGCTCCACCTCGCAGCAATGCGGCAACGGCGCGCGCTGTGTGGCCGCCTGGCTGGTACGCGACGGCGCGGCACAGGGGGATGATTTCATCATCGACAGCCCCACCCGCACCCATGCCGTGCAGCGGCTGGCCAATGGCGAGTACGCCGTTGCGATGGGCTATCCCGAATTTGCGCCCGAACAGATTCCGCTGCTCGGCTACCCGCGTGCCCGCGAGGAATACATGACCTCGCTGCAGGGCGAGAACGTGCGCTTCGGTGCCGTGTCGATGGGCAACCCGCATGCCGTGCTGGAAGTGGGCCTGATCGACGCCGCCCCGCTGGAGCGCATCGGTCCGCTGCTGCAGCAGAGCCCTTCCTTCCCGGAATCGGTGAATGTCGGTTTTGCCCAGGTGCTGGATGCCGGCCATGCCCGCCTGCGCGTGTACGAGCGCGGCGTGGGCGAGACCCTGGCCTGCGGCAGCGGTGCCTGTGCCGCCGCCGTGGTATTGATGCAGCGTGGCCGCCTGCAGCGTGATGCCCGCATCTCGCTGCCCGGTGGCGATCTGCGCATCCAATGGCCGGCCGACGACGCGCAGATCGTGATGTCGGGCCCGGCAGCATTCGTATTCGACGGAGAGTGGATGGGATGAACGACACAGTCGAGAAGATCGGTGCACACGAGGTTGCGGCCTGGCTGCGGCGTCACCCGGGTTTCCTCAAGCAGTTCCCCGACCTGGCATTGACCCTGGTGGTGCCGCGCGACGACGGCCCCACCGCCTCGCTCGCCAGCTACCAGCTGGAAGTGCTGCGCGACAAGAACCGCGAGCTGTCGCGCCGTCTGGCCGACCTGGGGGCCAATGCGCAGATCAATGAGCGCCTGGCCGTGCGTACCCACCAGCTGACCCTGGCGCTGATGCGCCAGACCAGCGCTGCCGACACCCTGCGCGCCATGGCCGCCTCGTTGGAAGAGGATTTTGCCGGCGACCTGGTGCGCATCGTCTCCTTCGACGAGGTGCCGGAGCTGGCCGAAGCCCTGTGGCTGCAGGTCATCGCCAAGGACGACCAGCGCTTGGCTGCATTCCACGATTGCCTGCAGGACGGCGAACCGATCTGCGGCCGCCTGCAGCAGGAAAAGAATGTGGTGCTGTACGGCGAGCGCGTCAACGAGGTGTCTTCCACCGCCTTGCTGCCGCTGCCGGGCGTCGGCCTGATCGCCGTGGGCAGCTACGACCCCAACCGTTTCTACCCGGGCATGGGCACGCTGTTCCTGCGCATGATGGGCGAATCGCTGGTGGCCGGCCTGCAGCGCTTCCGCAGCGCCTGAGTGGAGTAGTGCGGCGATGAGCGCCGTCCAGGCTTTTCTGTCCTACCTGCAGGTGGAGCGCCGCATGTCGGCGCATACGCTGGACGCTTACCAGCGTGACCTGGCTGCGCTCACCCAATGGTGTGACGCCCAGGGCATCAACGAACCGCAGGCGCTGCATGGCGATCAGTTACGCGAGTTCATCGCCAGCGAGCACCGCCGTGGGCTGTCGGCCAAAAGCCTGCAGCGGCGCCTGTCGGCCTGCCGCAGCTTCTACGCCTGGCTGCTGAAGAACAACGTCATCGACAACAGCCCCGCTGCTGGCCTGCGTGCGCCCAAGGCGCCGCGCAAGCTGCCACAGGTGCTGGACGCTGACGAAGCCGTGCAACTGGTCGAACTGCCCACCGACGCACCGCTGGGCCTGCGCGACCGCGCGCTGCTGGAACTGTTCTATTCCTCGGGCCTGCGCCTGAGCGAACTCTGCGCCATGCGCTGGCGCGATCTCGATACCGCCAGCGGCATCGTATTGGTGCACGGCAAGGGCAACCGCGAACGCACCGTGCCGGTCGGCTCGCACGCAATGAACGCATTGCAGGAGTGGCGCAAGGAAAGCGGCGGCACGGGCGAGAAGCCGGTATTCCCGGGGCGCAGCGGCGGCCCCATCAGCCAACGCGCCGTGCAGATCCGGATCAAGCAACTGGCGCAACGCCAGGGGCTGTTCAAGAACGTGCACCCGCATATGCTGCGGCACAGTTTCGCCAGCCATATCCTGGAATCCTCAGGCGACCTGCGTGGTGTGCAGGAACTGCTGGGGCATGCGGATATTGCGACCACCCAGATCTATACGCATCTGGATTTCCAGCATCTGGCCAAGGTTTATGACGCTGCGCATCCCAGGGCCAAGCGTAAGAGTTGAGTTTGGTTGTTTGGTTGGTGTCTTGCGACCCGAAGCGGACATCCAAGGGCGGGGCTCGTTTGCCGAAGAAGGTACAGGTTCAGAGTACTCATACGGGCCGCGCGGGCGAGCGCTGAGCGAAGGCACATATCGCTAGCCGCAGTCTCTGTGGATTCGGTTATACGTCGGCTTGTTAGCCGGACCGAGCGGCACTAAGATCAAGCAATATCGAGGGAGTAGCTACCATACGGTGCGCGTTGGATTAGTCGTAAAACCGGACTCTAGGATCCGGCTATCAGGTAGTTAGGGGGCACCGGAGACTTTCATGGAACCTTTGTTTCAGCTTCTTGTAGGCATCGCTATTGCCGCAGTGAGTTCTCTCATCACCGTCCGACTTGCAAAGGGGCAATTTAGGTCGGAGCGCTGGTGGGAGAAAAAGGTGGCTGCATACGAGCGCGTCATAGATGCCTTCCATGATTTCAAGAAGTTTTCATCGGAGCACCTCGACGCGGAGGTCAACGACAATTCCCTCAGCAAAGAGCGTGAAGAGCACCTCCGACAGAGGGCAGCGGCTGGAACAGATGAGATCAAGAGAGCGGCTGATGTTGGTAGTTTTATTCTGTCTATCCAGGCGCTAGATATTCTGAGTCGCTATGCTCAGGAGTCAGCCAAGATTGGTCATCCTCCCACTTGGTTGGATTATCTGGACGCAGAGTGGTCGGTAGCAGACAAGTACATGAAAGAGTTCATCGCAGAGGCAAAGCGGGATCTGCAAGCGTGACCTCTAACAATTAATTCAAGCCGACGCCGCTTTGCGGCGTGACTTTATTCGGGCATTAAATTTCACATGCGAATTAACGATTCATCCAGCATCCTGTACTGCAGCTTTTGTGGCAAGAGTCAGCACGAAGTCGTAAAGCTCATCGCTGGTCCGGCGGTATTCGTTTGCAATGAATGTGTCGACCTATGTGTTGACATCATCTATGACGAGGATGGAAACGCAAGAATCAGAAGAACCATAACGTTCGAGCCAGAGTATGCCCAGGCCGGCGTTTCAATCCTAGCTAATTTCTCCAGAATCATCGCCCAGAAGTATCCAGGGATCCCAGTAGAAGTCACTATTGAGCAGGCCGGAACTACGGTTTCTATGTTGATCATCACTCCTTCGGGCGAAGAGGAGCGCATTTTAGAAACGCTTGGAAGTTACGGAATGGTCTTGAAGGGAGAGATTCGACCGGACCAACTACTTTCTGATCCGATGCAGATTATGGAGCTAAAAAATAAGCTTCAGCTCGCTGCGCTCGAGGTCAAGATGACGCGAGACATGATGGAGCAAACGCGCCTACTATCTTCCGAGCGAATTGGCAGCTTGGAGCATCAGGTGGCCGCGCTTCAATCTCTAATAGGATCAAGCCTAAGCTGCATTACGTCCCCATCGGTTGTGCTTGATGCGCTAGCTCGATACCAAACTGCGGACTTCGAGCTCAAGTCAGCCGTAGCAACTTTAATCAAGGCGCACTCGAGAAAGTTGAAAGGTACCGATCCTGCGGTTCAACTTGCGCTCGAAGTTGTCCGCAAGAAGGACTCATCCCTCTACTCCGACATTAAAGACGTAACTAAGGACATTATTGCAGGTATCGCGGTAAGCACAACTGCCGGGGTGCTGGGAGCAGTGATGGGATCCCTGCCGAGGTGAGATCTAACAATTAATTCAAGCCAATACCGCTTAGCGGCACGGTTTAACTCAGGCGTTGAGCGGCTGCTTCTGGCCGAAATCGACCACGAAACAACTAGCTTTCCGGCCACACAAGCGAGCGGTGGATCTGAGCGCCAGCCCACGCACCATCGGCGACGGCGAGAGAGACCGAGTGTGGGACGCGCGCAGCATCGCCGCAGGCGAAAATACCGGCGATGGTGGATTCCTTGGTCTCGCTGGTCTGGATCTGCGTTCCCATCGGGGTCTCGGTGAGCGCGCAGCCCAGGTCTTTCGCGATGGATGTGGATGGCGCGTTCCTGGGGGCGGTGAACAGACCCGCAAAGCTCAGGCGCCTGCCATCGGCCAGCAACACGTCCGCATCCGCTTCAATCCTGTCTATGCGGGTGTCCTCTACGGTTACGCCGCGCGCCGTGAGGTCCTGCAGCATGGGTTCGTCCAGTGCCACCACTCCATTGGTGAGGAAGGTCACCGATCCCCATTCCGGCAGCAACTGCGCCTGGTGGATGGACATGGGTCCGGCGGCGATCACGCCGATACGCCCTTGCTGCAGCTCGTAGCCATGGCAGTAGGGGCAATGAAAGACGCTGGTTCCCCATCGCTCAGCCAGGCCGGACACATCCGGTAAGGTGTCAGAAACGCCTATCGCCAGAAGCAGCCGGCGGGCCGCACGGGTTTCGCCAGTCGCGCACCGGACGATGAAAGCATCACGGGATCCCGATGCTTCCACCACAAGGTCATCCACCCATGACAACGTGGGGTACGCCTGTAGTTGCGCTCGCGCTGTGCTGGCGATGATCGCTGGATCAGTCCCGTCCTGGGTCAGGAATCCATGCGAATGAGAGGCGGCCCTGTTACGCCGCTTGCCTGCATCGATGATCAGTACGCTGCGGCGCGCGCGTACAAGCTGCAGTGCGGCGGCCATGCCTGCATAGCTGCCACCGATCACTATGACATCGTAGGTTTTCATGGGGTCGCCTTCTGTATGTGTGCCTTGTGCCGGCGTGCGAAGTCCGCTGCCAGGTCTCCCAGCGATACCGAGGCAAAGCGCGCAAGGAGCAGGGCTTCGGCTTGCTGGAAGGTGTCATCCAGGGCGGCGTTGACGGCCTGCTCGACCAGGCAGGCGGGGTCTTCGTGCCGGTTGCCCATGGCAAACAGGGCCGGCTCGCCCAGCGCCTCATGCAGTTGCAGCAGGCTGACCTTGGCGAGGTCGGCTTTGATATGCCAACCGCCTGAGTGTCCCCGCGCGGAAGCAACAAGCCCTGCCTCGCGGAGCAAGCCCATGGTTCGCCGGACGACGACCGGGTTGGTGCCCAGGCATAGCGCAAGTTCGTCGGAGGTCATTGGTTCGTTGCGCTCGGCCATGTGCAGCAGGGCGTGGAGAACCGCGGAGAGTCGACTGTCCTTTTTCATGTAACAAATGATGTTACGTATTCGGGCGCGGGTCAATACCGGCCGAGGCTCCTGGCCGCGCAGCAGCGGGCAGGTCGGGTCAGGTGTGTGCCGACAGGATGAAGTCGGCCGGTGGTCGCGCAGTTGCGCGCAGCCCGCCACGTGGGGTTTGCTTGATCTGCATCAAGGTGAGCCTTGCCTCCGTGGCGCATGGTGGCTGCCATGACGTGGAGGTTGGTGTGATGGCAAAGCCCTTCCCTTTGAATCCGAAACACCCCGAGCGGATCTGTTGGGGGTGTGACAAATACTGCGCAACCGATGCGCTGGCCTGCGGCAATGGCTCGGGGCGCACCCAGCACCCCGTGGAGTACCAAGGGGAGGATTGGTATGTGGCCTGGGGAATCGAGCCGGAGCCGGGGCGGCCAGGAAGGGCGGCGCTGCAGAAATTGTAAAAGCATGGTGAACCAGCGAAGCCTGCTTGGCCGGAATCTGGTTGAGCCTGCAATCCGGTGTCGTGCTGGTTTCGTGGTTTGTTCCGTTCCTGTCAGCTTGGGTGCATCGGGAGCCGCTACCAGGCATGGCTGCGCACCATCGCGGTTTTTCTGAACGGTGGCTGTCGCTGGCCGGGGAGGGGGGAGGCTTGATCGGGGCGGTTGCCGGCCCCATTACCGGTGAACAGTATTCCGGAGGCCGTATGGACCCCAGTCAGAACCCGAATGTTTTTCATGCCACCACCATCTGCTGCGTGCGTCGCGGCGAACACGTGGCGATTGCTGGCGATGGTCAGGTCACCCTGGGGCATACGGTGATGAAGGGCAATGCGCGCAAGGTGCGCCGCCTGGGCCGTGATGGCCAGGTGCTGGCGGGCTTTGCCGGTGCGGCGGCCGATGCATTTACCTTGTTCGAGCTGTTCGAGGCCAAGCTTGAAAAGCATGGTCAGTTGACCCGTGCGGCAGTGGAACTGGCCAAGGATTGGCGCACCGATCGCCGCTACGGCAAGCTTGAAGCACTGCTGGCCGTGGCCGACAAGGAAACCTCGCTGATCATCAGCGGTACCGGTGACGTTATCGAGCCGGAAGACGGCATCATCGCGATTGGTTCCGGCGGTTCCTATGCGCTCAGCGCTGCCCGTGCGCTGCTCAAGCACACCGAGCTGGATGCCCGTGGCGTGGCCACCGAGGCGATCAATATCGCCGGCGGCATCTGCATCTACACCAACACCAACGTAGTGGTGGAAGAGCTCTGAGCTCTTCGGCCATCGACTGCGAGCACCCCATGAACCACAAGATCGAAGTTTCCTCCGCCACCATGACCCCGCGCGAGATCGTGCAGGAGCTGGACCGCCACATCGTTGGCCAGCACGACGCCAAGCGTGCGGTCGCCATCGCGTTGCGCAACCGCTGGCGCCGCATGCAGTTGCCGACTGAGCTGCGCAACGAGGTGATGCCGAAGAATATCCTGATGATCGGCCCCACCGGCGTCGGCAAGACTGAAATCGCCCGTCGTCTGGCCACGCTGGCCAATGCACCCTTCGTCAAGGTTGAAGCCACGCGTTTTACCGAGGTGGGCTACGTAGGCAAGGATGTTGAGCAGATCATCCGTGACCTGGCCGACACCGCGGTGAAGCTGTACCGCGAGCAGGCCAAGGTGCGTGTGCGAACCCGTGCCGAGGAAAAGGCTGAAGATCGCATCCTGGATGCCTTGCTGCCGCGTCGTAGTGTTGGCATCGGCTTTGATGCCGAAGCGGCGCGCAATGAACCGTCGGCGGCCGACAACGAAACCCGCATCAAGTTCCGCCGCATGCTGCGTGCCGGCGAGTTGGACGAGCGCGAGATCGAGCTGGAAGTGGCCGCCAACGTCAGCATGGACATCATGACCCCGCCGGGCATGGAGGAAATGGGCCAGCAGCTGAAGTCGATGTTCGCCAACCTGGGCAGTGCCAAGTCCAACAAGCGCACGTTGAGCATCAAGGCAGCGCGCCCGCTGTTGATCGAGGAAGAGGCCGGCAAGCTGGTCAACGAGGACGATGTGCGCACCGCCGCGATCGAAGCCTGCGAGCAGCACGGCATCGTCTTCATCGACGAGATCGACAAGGTGGCCAAGCGCAGTGACGCGGGTTCGTCCGGCGGCGATGTGTCGCGTGAAGGCGTGCAGCGCGATCTGCTGCCGCTGGTGGAAGGTTCCAATGTGTCGACCAAGTACGGCACGGTGAAGACCGACCACATCCTGTTCATTGCATCGGGTGCGTTCCATCTGGCCAAGCCCAGTGATCTGATTCCGGAGCTGCAGGGGCGTTTCCCGATCCGTGTGGAATTGGGGGCGCTGAGCAAGCAGGATTTCGTGCGCATCCTGACCGAGCCGAAGGCGGCGTTGACCAAGCAGTACGAGGCTTTGCTGGCCACTGAGGGTGTCAAGATCGAGTTCACCACTGAGGCGGTGGATCGTCTGGCGGAGATTGCGTTCCAGGTCAACGAGCGCCAGGAAAACATTGGTGCGCGACGTCTGCATACGGTGCTGGAGCGTTTGCTGGATACCTTGAGCTACGAGGCGCCGGACCGGGATGGTGACAGCATCGCCATCGATGCGACGTATGTGGACAAGCACCTGGGCGAGCTGGTGCAGGATCCGGATCTGAGTCGTTACATTCTGTAATTGCGATGGGTTTGGGTTTGGAAAGCGGCGGCACTTTGGTGCCGCCGTTTTTTTTTTGGCAGATTTAGGGGTGTTGGTGGAGGCCCCTGCCGAGCATGGCTCGGCACTACAGCGATGGCTGCGCGCTTTAGCCCTCCCTTTGCCGCAGGCAAGGGGAGGGTTGGGAGGGGTGCTTTGCTGTTGGTGTTGCGGGTAGAGCCCTTGCCGAGCATGGCTCGGCACTACAGCGGTGGCTGCGGGCTTTAGCACTCCCTTTGCTGCAGGCAAGGGGAGGGTTGGGAGGGGGGCTTTGCTGTTGGTGTTGCGGGTAGAGCCCCTGCCGAGCATGGCTCGGCACTACGGTGGTGGTTGCGTGCTTTAGCCCTCCCTTTGCCGCAGGCAAGGGGAGGGTTGGGAGGGGGGCTTTGCTGGTGGTGTTGCGGGTAGAGCCCCTGCCGAGCATGGCTCGGCACTACAGTGGTGGCTGTGCGCTTTAGCCCTCCCTTTGCCGCAGGCAAGGGGAGGGTTGGGAGGGGTGCTTTGCCGGTGGTGTTGCGGGTAGAGCCCCTGCCGAGCATGGCTCGGCACTACAGTGGTGGCTGTGCGCTTGAGCCCTCCCTTTGCCGCAGGCAAGGGG
>PJUF01000237.1_pt1 | contig 48168 bp, 45 predicted proteins | sample 1512191 | NCBI WGS metagenome assembly PJUF01 (sample SAMN08177673, study PRJNA422409) | Feces metagenome, whole genome shotgun sequencing project. | isolation source: Chicken feces (3) enriched on wood chips | host: Gallus gallus | place: USA: Madison | collected 2015-01-15 | reverse complement strand
GGAAGAAGCCCCAAGAGGGTATTGCCCGTATGAAGGCCATCCGGCAAGCGGTGGGATTTGATATCCCTATTCGCATCGATGCCAATCAAGGTTGGACCTATGAAGAGGCTGTGGAAGCGCTGCAGGGATTGGAACCTTTGAAAATCCAATTCTGTGAGCAACCCATGCGCACCTATAATGACCATCTGCTTGCTGCTCTCCGCGCGGAGACCATTGTTCCCATCATGGCGGATGAATCGGTCTATGATCATCATGATGCGGAGCGCATCTGTAGAACCGACAGCTGTGATTACATCAACATCAAATTCTCCAAGTCCTCGGGTATTGCTGAATCGCTGAAGATACAGGCGGTAGCTAAGGAATATGGTATCCCTTGTATGATCGGAGGGATGTTGGAAAGCCGTTTGGCATTGGCTGCCAAGGCACATTTTGCTTATGCAGCAGATAATGTAAAATTCTATGATCTGGATACCTGCATGGTGGGGCATCTGGAAGATCCAGTAATTGGGGGAGTAGTGTATGATGGCTATGCCATCAAGCTGACCGATGGTCCGGGCATTGCGGCTGATATTTCGGAAGAATTCTTACAAAAATGCGATAAATGGCTGGTATGATCTACGCACAATTAAATAACGACAGCTGGGATCTAGGTGTAAGTGAGGTATTGATCCTACTTATTCTGGTCTTGATCCTGGCCTTTTTCTTTTATATTTTTCGGAAGCTATTGAAGCGAAAGTAAGTTCGTTTACGGCTGAAATTTGGGTATAAATGAGTACCTTTGGGAACATTTATCAGAATTAAAGATTATGAGTACACAAAGAGGACCTATTTCTCAATTCATGGAGAAAAACTATCTTCATTTTAATGCTGCTTCAATGGTAGATGCGGCGAAAGGCTATGAAGATCATTTGGCAGCGGGTGGTAAAATGTTGATTTCATTGGCTGGTGCGATGAGTACCGCGGAACTTGGAATTTCCCTAGCTGAAATGATCCGTCAGGATAAAGTGGCTATCATTTCCTGTACAGGTGCAAACTTGGAAGAGGATGTGATGAACTTGGTGGCTCACTCTCACTATAAGCGTGTTCCAAATTACCGCGATTTGACGCCTCAAGATGAATGGGAATTATTGGAGAACCATTATAACCGTGTAACCGATACCTGTATCCCAGAAGAAGAAGCTTTCCGTCGTTTGCAATCGCACTTAGAAAAGGCTTGGAAAGACGCAGAAGCTGCTGGCGAACGTTATTTCCCACACGAATTTTTATATAAAGTAGTTCTTTCCGGAGATCTGGAACAATATTACGAGATCGATCCAAAGAACTCCTGGATCTTGGCAGCTGCTGAGAAAAATATTCCAATCATTGTACCGGGATGGGAAGATTCTACCACAGGTAATATCTTCGCATCATACGTGATCAAAGGCGAGTTGAATGTGCATACTGTTAAAACCGGTATTGAATACATGATCTATCTTACAGAATGGTACCGCGCAAATTCTGGTGGTAAAGGAGTAGGATTCTTCCAGATCGGTGGTGGTATTGCCGGAGATTTCCCAATATGTGTGGTTCCTATGATGTATCAGGATTTGGAATGGCATGATGTTCCTTTCTGGTCTTATTTCTGTCAGATCTCTGATTCGACCACTTCTTTTGGTTCTTATTCAGGCGCAGTTCCGAATGAAAAAATCACTTGGGGTAAATTGGATACAGAATCCCCTAAATTCATCGTGGAGTCTGATGCAACGATCGTTGCACCATTGATCTTCGCTTGGGTATTGGGTCAATAATCCATATTTTGATTTAAGAATAGGTTTAAGAAATGGCAGACAGCTTACATACAACGAATCCCGTTGCGCTTCAAGCGTTGATGTCGGAAACCTTATTTTTACCAAAAACTCCTCAGCAGGAATTCACTTCTGCTGAGGAGTTTATATATCAAGGAGATAAGAGCACAGGGGTGTTGTTTATCCTGCGGTATCCGGATTATCCTTATTTCTCGCCGGCGGCAGAAGAGGCTTTTCTGAAAACCATAGGTGCATTGCAGCTCCACGCTGGAAATGTAGCAGTGGTGAATCTTGCCAATCCGCATAATCCGAATGAATGGAAACGGATCATGGCCTTTTTCCAACCTAAAAAAATTACCTTATTGGGTGTAGAACCTATTTCTTTGGGCTTACCGGCCATCGCACATAATTCTTATATGCACGGAAAGATAGCAACGGTCTTCAATACCTTCAGTTTTGAAGAGATGTTTGCCGATGTGCAGAAGAAAAAGATGTTCTGGATGGAATTTAAATCCTTTATGGGTTAGTCGAGCTGTTCTGCTCTTCTTCTAAGTTTTCTACTTCTTTTTTAGTTTGAACCGGATTTTCTATCTTTTTCTGGGTTGGATTTTCCTTGCTGTTTTGATCAGAGGACTTCTGGTCAGGATCATCTTTGCCGTTCTGGTCTGGAACAACTGTTTCCTTACTACGTTTCCTGTTCATCATATCCTCCACGGATTTCGGTCTATCCTGAGGTTTCCAAATAAAGCCGGGTAGCACTTCATTCTCTTGGGTAACCAGTTTGAACGGATAAAGCTTCTGATCAACCTTCCTTTCCGAAACATAATCGATGATCTCGCGGCCTTCCATACTTATTTTGATGCGGCTACAGCGGTCATGGAACATTTCTTTAATGATCTTGGTTTTATCGTCGGCATTAAATACCAAGGCTTCGGCATTGCCAGTTATGAATAAGCGTTCGATATTATTATTGGCAAAAAAGGCGACAATCTTTCGGCCTTTTAATTGATTGAACTTTACGGTATCCAGAACAGCATTCACCATAAAAGCATTTTCTTTTAATAGTGCATTATCCATCTTGTTGTTCTTGATCTGCATAAAAATAGTATCTGCAGAGATCTGGGATCCATCTGACCAGATCATTGGCTTGCCCATAAACCGGAACATGGAATCGACCATGCCATAATAAACGGAGTCGGCAACAGCCTGCAGATCCGATTTGAAGACCCTGACGTTATTGAAGGCATTCACGATCCGGGTTCTGGCAGTATCCGAAAACATGACGGTAGAATCTTTCACTGTAGTATCAGCTTTGAGAGCTGAATTCATGGCCTTTTTCATCAGACTATCCGGCTCATTTCCCGTCGGGATGACTGCGTTTCTGCGAAGGATGCTATCCGCTTTGCTTATGGCCTGTATCTGTTTCGGATCCACAGCCACCGTGTTCTGGTTAGCAGAATTTGTGTTGTTAACCTTTGGCGTTGGTTTTTTCTGGACAGTTTTAGCTGGAGTGGTCGGTTTTTTTGGATCCTGAAGGATTTTCTCACCGACAGTCTGTGGATTTTGCTGTGTGGAGTCTCCTGCAGCATTTAAATCCATATCCTCCTCATCGCCATAATCTACGTCGGTATCTTCTTGGAGTTTTCCTCCTGAGCGATCCAACTTTAAATCCAAAGGATGATAATCCCTAACAAAAATAACCTTGGAAAATATGGTATCCGCTGTCATATAGGCTGTATCGATCCTGGTATTGGTTTTAGCGGTAGGTGCAAGGATACTATCCTGCTTTGGAGGTTCTATAGCTTTGAGTTCTGGGTTTTTCGCCAATTCTTTCTGACGTTCCTTTTCGAGCTTTTCAGCCGCTTTTAAACGTTCTTTCTCGGCTTTCTCTTTTTCTTTGGCCAACTTTTCCTGATCGCGTTCAAGCTGCTTGATCTCTTTAGAAGTTAAATTTGCCCTATCGATCGTGTCTGTAGCCGTAGAATCTGCATTTTCTGTAGAATCGGATTGGACAACATATTTGATGAGGGGGTCGGTATGCATCAGAATAGACTGATCGGCCTCTAGGTACTTACCATACTCCCCATTGGCATAAAATTTATCCAAGGTATCAACGAATACCACATTCCTAAAAGCTTCTCCAATGCCTTTCTCCCGATCATAGAATAAGCTATCACCTTTTAAAAACCGAGATCCTTCGGTGTATAAATTGTTTTTGTTGAATTTTGCTACGCCAAAGGCGGTGTTGTATTTACCACGCTCTGTATATAATTTCTCACCTTTTCTACCATTAATGTTTGTAGGGCCAAAGAAAAATGCATCCCGATACATGGTATTGTATTGTAGGGAGTCGGTATAGATAATTGCGCCAGGCGTACGGACCACCACTTTGTTGCGGAAATAAGCATCCTTGGTCGTTTCGAAATAATAAGCATTCCTTGAAGTGATGGTATCCTGGCGGCCAATAATTCGGCCTCCATTTCTATAGGATCCACGTTGGGAACCCGTATTATAGGTCATGTGGTTGGTGGTCAAGGTGGTTTCGCCATCAATCATCCTGACATTATAAAGAAGGGTTGCTTGTTGGGCAGCAGCATCATAAAACAAATCATCTCCATAGATAACCGTTCCAGAAGGTTGCGTGATAACGATATTACCTTTTGCCTTGAAGAACTCTCTGCCATCTTCTTCTTTGTAATAATCCCCAGAATCGGCAGCTAAAGTCGATCCCTTATGTTCATACAATGCATTATACGCCCGAAATATTTTTTGGTTAATGGCCTTGACTGAAGAAGAACTTAATAAACGAAGTTCATTTCCTGCAGGTTGAGCCTGTGGTGTAACGGGAATCTGGCCATAACTGGCCAAACAGATGATGCTTAAAAACAGTAGAATAAGGTATCTCACAAGCGCAAAAATATACAATTAATTAGCAAAAATTTGTTAAACAATAATTTTTAATAGCAAAGGGGATGCAAAGTTTATTATATCTATTTTTGAAGAATGGATGCAAAGACTAAATTCTCGCATTTCTTATCGAAAAACGAATTGCTAAACCGTTCGGAAAAAGTGCTTTTGGCAGTCAGTGGAGGGAAGGATTCCATGCTGATGATGCATTTATTCCATGATTTGGGCTATCAAATCGGAATTGCCCATTGTAACTTTCAATTACGGGGCAAGGAGTCCAATCTCGATGAAGAATTAGTGAGGAATTATGCGCTTCAGCATCAAATCCCTTTCCACGTAATCCATTTTGATACCGAAGAATACGCCGATGAACATAAAATATCCATTCAGATGGCTGCCCGTGAGCTGCGTTACGAGTGGTTCGAGCAATTAAGGACCGAATTTGGGTATGGGAAGATTGCGATTGCGCAGCATCTGAACGATCATATCGAAACTTCTTTATTCAACCTGAGCAGGAGTACAGGATTGAAGGGCCTATTGGGTATTTCTATCCAGAGGGATCACCTTATCCGTCCCTTGATGTGTTTTACGGGAGCGGAAGTGGAAAAAATAGTGAAAGACCTTCAGATTCCCTACCGCGATGATCAATCGAATTTTTCCAGTAAATATGCCCGCAATAAAATCCGGTTGGAGATCATTCCCAAGTTTAAGGAAATACAGCCTGATTTTGAGCAGATCTTCTTAGAGAACATCAAGCATTTTGAGGAAAGCTACCAATTTATCCAACGTATTGTTTCGGAAAAAAGAAAGGAGTTGTTTTATGAAAAGGGTAAATATGTTTACATCCAACGAGCGGAATTATCGCAATACCTCTCTGATGCCTACTTTTTATTTGAGCTGTTCAAACCTTATGGATTTCAGAAAAGCATTCTGGAGGAAATGATAGCGGTGTGGGATAGGCCAATGGGGCAGGTATTTGAATCCTCGGATCATGAGCTCTTGATGGATAGGGATCAATTGATCATCCGGAAAAGATCAGCTTTAAAGAAGGAGCAGGAATTGATTCTAGAAGAAGAGAATGTTAGTAAACATTTACACGAGGGAGAAAGCGTAAGCTTTCCCTTTCTAGATTCCTTTTTAACCTTAGGCTGCTTAGGAATAGTAGGTGAAGAATCTTCATTTCCTTTAAAGGAACATAATAGAAGTAAGCTAAAAACAAACGGAAATGGAAATTCTGAGGTCCAGATCGATGCAGACCTTCTCCAATTTCCGTTGAAATTACGCTTTAAGGAACAGGGAGATTATTTCATTCCTCTGGGTATGACAGGCAGGAAGAAATTGAGCGATTTCTTCATCCAGGAAAAGGTAAACCGCTTCGAAAAAGAAGAGATTCCGATCTTGGTAAATGGCAATGGAGAAATCATCTGGGTGGTCGGCATGCGATTAGATAATCGCTTTAAAGTGACTGAAAATACAAAGAAAGTACTTACATTAGTATTCAAATAGTGGAAATGACAGATCAACCTTTATTTCAGGAAAAACAGTACCTAGGTCGGGACATGACTTGGATTAGTGTTCGATTGATCCTTGCCCTGTTCTGTTTCGTAGCTTATTATATCAATTGGGAGCACCTGATTTCCCGCCAACTTTTCTTCATTGTCGGCGTATTGATCTTATTGGTCTCGATTATTATGCTGTATATGATCAGTTATCGGACAAAAGTAACCGATACGCATGTGATCTTAAGCGGTCTATGGACCACCAGTTTGGTGAAAATAGACCTAAACTCCATCACCAAGGTGGAAAAAAAGAAGTACTCCAACTTCTTCTTCAATAACCCGGTTTACAATTTGCATAAGAATGGTAAGATCCGTTTTTATTCTGGTGGCAAAGAAGCTATTTGGTTAACCGACAAAGATGGATTGGTCTATGTGATTGGTTCTCAGCATCCTGATCAGTTTTTTCAAGCTTTGCAATTGGCAAAAGGCAAAAAGTAAAAATTTGTTAATTGAGATTTCCTTGACAATTTACCCCGCTAAGCAATCAAATATTTATTAAATTTGATAAAAAGCATTAAAAAAGAATGACACTTATCTATTTCATTATATCCGTAGTTGTATTTTATTACCTGTTCAAATTTGGTATGCGCCTGTTGCTGCCTTTCTTCATGAAGAAGGTGGCTGAGAAGATCATGAATGGTCAACAAGGACAATACGCCAATGAAGGTCCACAACAGGGGCGTTATCAAGATCCATTTTCCCAGTTCAAGCGGGAGTCTCGTCAGGATGGTAAGGTAAGGGTAGAATATACCCCGGAAAAATCCAAAAAGGGCAAAGGCACGGAAACAGCTGGCGAGTTTATCGATTTTGAAGAAGTAAAATAAGCTAAGCCCATCTAAAAAGCCTATCTTTGCTTTGCTATGTGGCTAAAGCACCTTTCAGTCTTAAACTTTAAGAACTATACAGAGTCTACCTTAGATTTTTTACCCGAAACCAATGCCTTTACAGGCCAGAATGGTTCCGGAAAAACAAATCTATTGGATGCGATCCATTACCTTTCACTCTGCAAATCTTTCTTCAATCCTATTGATTCCCAACATATCAAAAAGGGGGAGGAATGGTTTATGGTGCAGGGCGAATTCGATCGTGAACTCCTCTGTGATGTGGTTTCCTGTAGCATCAAAAAAAACCAGAAGAAGCAATTCAAGAAGAACAAGAAAGAATACAACCGACTTGCCGATCATATTGGGCAATTTCCTTTGGTGATGATCTCACCGAATGATACCTCCATCATTATCGATGGTAGTGAGGAAAGAAGGAAATTCGTGGATAATGTGATCTCCCAAACGGATAACCAGTACCTGGATATCCTGATTTCCTATAACCGCATTTTGCTTCAACGCAACACCGTTCTGAAGAACATCAAGGATACCGGTGTTTTTGATGTGGGTCTATTGGAGGTTCTGAACCTGCAATTGGTCGAATCGGGTGAACGGATCTTTAAGCGAAGACAACAGTTCATGGCTGAATTTCTACCGGAATTCCGTCGGTATTACCAGTTCCTATCGGATGATGCGGAACAGGTGGAGCTTATCTATGAATCACCGCTGATGGGGCAGGATTTTCTACAGCTATTGGAGGCTAGTTTGGATAAGGATAGGTTGTTGGAAAGAACCACCATTGGTATTCATAAAGATGATCTACTGTTCAGTATCCACGAAGGGATGCCCTTGAAGAAGTTTGGTTCCCAAGGTCAACAGAAATCTTTTTTGATTGCCTTGAAACTCGCGCAATACTCCTTTCTGAAAGAGAAAAAACAGTTCAAACCGCTCCTATTATTGGATGATATCTTTGATAAATTGGACGAAAACCGCACCAAGAAATTGATGCAGTTGGTGTCGGAAGATGAGTTTGGGCAGATTTTTCTCACAGATACGGATGCGGATAGAATAAACAGAATTTTTGAAGAAATAGGTAAACCTATTCGTATCTTTGATATACAAGGAGGTCAAGTAAATGCTGAAGTACAATAAAGACGATGCTTTTCGTAGAAGCGATGATATCACCATCAAACAAGCGGTAGAGAAGCTTCTGGATGTCTATCGTCTTCGCAGGAAATTTGACGAAACCTCCATTGTGGCTGCCTGGCCAGAATTGATCGGACAAGCGATCGCCAACCGAACCCAACAGATCTATATCCGGGATAAAAAGTTATTTGTTCGTGTAGAATCGGCTGTCATCAAAAATGAATTGGCGATGATGCGTAGGCAGATTATCGGCCGTGTGAATGAGTATGTGGGGCAGGTGGTCATTGAAGAATTTGTAATTCTTTAGTTTACCTAAGTTCTTTTCAGTTTACCTTAGTTCTTTTCTTTTTTATCGATGAAATATTACCTTTCAGCCGTGCTGGGTTTTTTGATCTGGGGAACTTTTGCCCTCGTCCTTAAACCGCTCGGTGCCTATGCCGCCCTGGATATTCTGATCCACCGCGTTTTGTTCGCTTCCGTTTCCATTGTCATTGCTTGTTTCCTGTTCAGACGCAAGCAGACCCTGGCAAGTATACAATACCTTCGAAATCTTCCTAAAAAACAGTTAAAGAAGCTGCTGATCAATGTTATCGGAAGTGCCGTTTTATTGGCCTTGAACTGGTTCCTCTTTATCTATGTGATGAATACGGTTTCGGTCAATGCCACTTCATTGGCCTACTTGATCTGTCCGATCTTAACGACCGTCTTGGCCAGCATCTTCCTCAAGGAACACCTAAACAAAGGTCAATGGTTCGCCGTGGCGCTGAGTGTGCTGAGTTGTATCCTCATGGCTTATGGACATTTTATCGATCTCTTCTATAGTTTTGTAATTGCACTTTCCTATGCGGCTTATCTTGTCCTGCAGAAGAACTCCTTTCAACTGGATAAGTTCGTCACCCTGACCATTCATATTTTGGTTAGTACGCTACTGTTGCTGCCTATACTGGGCATGATCGACACCTCTGTGCCAAAAACCAATGATTTCTATCTATTGATCCTGATCATTGCCATTGGGTATACCATTATCCCATTGTTCTTGAATATCTATGCCTTAAAAGGCCTGGATAGTTCTGTCGTGGGCATTCTGCTGTATCTTAACCCCATCATCTCCTTTTTCTTGGCGATCCTATATTACAAGGAATCGATCACCCTTTTCCAGATCATTGCGTTTAGCCTGATCTTTTTGGCCATCATCTTATTTAATGTTTCCTATATTTATGAAAGAAGGAAAACTAAAAGAATAGCCAAGATATGAAAGCATTTAAGGAACAACTCTTTCAATTATTTGAGGTCAATGAGCTGCAGGCAGAACATATCCTCAGTCTTTTCAAAAGGGAGGAATTGGCAAAAGGAGACTTGTTCTTAGCAGTTGGAAAATCAGCAGATCGCTTAAGTTTTATAGCGTCTGGCTATTGTCGGGTGGTAAAATGGACAGAAGAAAAGGAAGTAACCCAATGGATAGGCTCTTCGGGTTATTTCATGACGGATCTATCGTCCTTCTTTTTTAATCAACCTGCACTGGGGACTATTGAAGCGTTGAGTCCAATGGTCATCTGGACTTTATCCAAAACCGATTACCAGAGTTTGGAAAAGCAGTTTCCTGAATGGAATCTGTTGGAAAAGCGTTTTCTGGCGAAGTGTTTCATGCAGATCGAATCCCGTGTATTTGATTTTATTGGCTTATCTGCAGAAGAGCGATATCTGAAATATTTCCATCAACATAAAGCCCTGTTTAATCAGGTGCCACTGCAATACATTGCCTCGGTTTTGGGGATGAGCCCAGAAACATTAAGCAGGATTAGGAATAAGCTGGCCATTTCTTGATAAATGTCAAGTGCTTTCGAAATACCTCAGGCTACCTTTGGTATATGAAAACAGCAATAGAAACAACAATCCGCATTCAGGCTCCGATTACCCTCGTTTGGAACATCCTAACAGACTTTCAGAAGTATCCTGCCTGGAGCCCAACCATCAAGGAATTTAAAGGAATACCAAAGGAAGGTTCTCGAACTAAGGTATTATTATCACAGCCGGGAGGCAGCAGTATAACGATGAATCCAATCTTTCTAGCAATAAAGCCTAATCTTGAACTTCGTTGGAAAGGCAGCTTGCTGATAAAGGGAATCTTTGATGGAGAACATTATTTCCTGCTAAGGGAAATCGAAGATGAAATTACCGAGCTGGTGCAAGGGGAGAAATTCTCCGGAATATTAGTGCCTTTTCTCAAGAAAATGATCCATGGAAACACAAAAAAGGGTTTTGAACTCTTTAATCAAGCGATAAAAGAAAGGGCAGAGGCTTCAAATTATAAATATTGATCCAAGTCTCCTTTACCTTCACGAATAACCTCAAAATCCCCGGAAGTAAGATCCACAATGGTAGAAGCCACATTATCGCCATAACCACCATCGATCACCAAATCCACCTTATCCTGGTATTTTTCGTAGATCAATTCAGGGTCGGTAGAATATTCAATGATTTCATCCTCATCGTGGATGGATGTCGTCACAATAGGATGCCCCAATTGCTTCACGATCTCCCGAACGATGTTATTGTCAGGAACACGGATACCGACGGTCTTCTTTTTGGAACTCAATAGCTTCGGAACCTGAGAACTCGCATTAAAAATAAAGGTAAATGGCCCCGGTAAAGCCTTTTTCAATACCCTGAACACAGCCGTATCAAATGGCTTGGTATATTGCGAAATATCCGTCAGGTCATAACAGATAAAAGAGAGATTTGCTTTGTCAGGTTTTAGTCCACGCAGGGCATAGACCTTTTCGATCGCCTTCTGATTGCTGATATCACAACCCATACCATATACAGTATCCGTCGGGTAGATGATCACTCCACCTTTTTTCAAAACCTCTACGGCTTCTTCTATTACCTTAGGATTTGGGTTATCGTTGTAAATCTTCAACAGCATGCTTTTTCTCTTTTAGGGTTATGGATGTTAAATCCGCTATATGATAAACAAAAACCGTCAAAAGAAGTTTCTGACGGTTTTAATTATATTTTTAATGATTTTAGAATTCGGCGTTCTTAGGAGTCCTTGGGAAAGGTATCACGTCCCGAATGTTGGTCATTCCGGTGGTGAACAACACCAAACGTTCAAATCCTACACCGAAACCAGAATGCGGCACCGATCCAAAACGACGGGTATCCAAGAACCACTCCATTTCTTCCGTAGGAATACCTACTTCATTCATCCTGGTGATCAATTTCTCCAGGTTTTCCTCTCTTTGAGAACCACCAACCATTTCTCCAATTCCAGGGAACAAGATATCCATCGCACGTACGGTTTGTCTACCTTGTGCATCAACAGGGTTCTGTTTCATATAGAAAGACTTGATCTCTCTTGGATAATCGGTTAAGATAACCGGTTTTTTGAAATGTTTTTCTACCAGATAACGCTCGTGCTCCGATTGCAGGTCAGCACCCCATCCTTCGATCAGGTATTTGAACTGTTTCTTCTGGTTAGGCTTGCTCTTCATCAGGATATCGATCGCCTCTGTATAGGTTAAACGAACAAAATCATTTTCCACAACGAAGTTTAATTTCTCTACCAGATCCAACTCAGAACGATCTGCCTGCGGTTTAGATTTCTCTTCCTCCAAAAGACGAGCTCGCAAGAATTCGATCTCTTCCGGACAGGTATCCAAGGCATATCTGATCACATACTTCAATAAATCTTCCGCCAACTGCATGTTGTCTTCCAATTCATAGAAAGCCATTTCTGGTTCGATCATCCAGAACTCCGCCAAGTGACGGGTAGTGTTTGAATTCTCCGCACGGAAGGTTGGTCCGAAGGTATAGATATTTCCGAATGCCAAGGCAGCTAATTCGCCTTCCAATTGGCCGGATACCGTTAAGTTGGTTGATTTTCCGAAAAAGTCTTCTTTAAAATCGATTTCCCCTTGCTCCGTACGAGGAAGGTTGTTTAGATCCAAAGTCGTTACGCGGAACATCTCTCCAGCGCCTTCAGCATCCGATCCTGTAATGATCGGTGTATGCATATAAACGAAATCTCTTTCTTGAAAGAATTTATTGACAGCAAATGCCAATGCGTTTCTCACTTTGAAGATCGCGTTGAAAGTTCCGGTACGGAAACGAAGGTGTGCAATTTCACGAAGGAATTCCAGGCTGTGTTTTTTAGGTTGCAATGGGAACTTCTCTGCATCCGAATCACCAATAATGCTGATGTCCGTCGCTTTCACTTCCACACGTTGACCCTTTCCTTGGGATTCCACTAAATTCCCTTTTACACGAACAGCGGCACCAGTAGTGATTCTTCTTAGGATATCATTTGGGGTGTTCTCAAAATCGATTACAGCTTGGATATTATTGATCGAAGAACCGTCATTGATCGCCACAAATTGATTGTTACGAAAGGTGCGAACCCATCCTTTAACAATTACTTCTTTTCCAAACTCTTCTGATTTTAATAATTCTTTTATTCGTGTATGTTCCATTTTTATGAAAATATGATTATTTCTGCGGTTTAAGCTTACAAAAATAGCAATTAATAAGATTTTACCCAACCTTTTTCCAACACCTCTTTAGCATGGTAGGTTAGGATGGAGGTAGCTCCAGCGCGTTTAAAACTTAACAACGTTTCTAAGATCACCTGCTCGCTTAACCATCCATTAGCAATGGCTGCTTTTAACATGGCATATTCTCCTGAAACATTGTAGGCAGCGATCGGAAGATCAAAATTATCATGCAATAATTTGATCACATCCAGATAAGGTAATCCCGGTTTGACCATTAAAAAGTCTGCCCCTTCTTCCATATCCAATTGTGCTTCGATCAAGGCTTCCTTGCTGTTGGCTGGATTCATCTGATAAGTCTTTTTATCGCCTTTTTTAGGTGCCGAACCTAGGGCATCCCTGAAAGGACCATAATAAGCAGAAGCATATTTTGCGGTATAGGACATCAAAGAGACATTGGTAAAACCATTTTCATCCAATACCTCACGCAAATAGCCGATACGTCCATCCATCATATCTGATGGAGCAATAATATCAGCGCCTGATTCCGCATGTGCCAAAGCCATTTTGCCTAATACTTCTAGGGTTTCATCGTTCAGGATCTCACCGTTCTCCACAATACCATCGTGGCCATCTGAACTATAGGGATCCATAGCCACGTCGGTTACCACACAAGCCTCCGGGAAGTTCTTCTTCACTTCCTCGATGGCGCGAAGGTACAAGGTACCTTTGCGGTAGCTTTCTGTAGCATACTTATCTTTTAAAGACTCTTCTACAGCCGGGAAAAGGTCAAATGCTTTCAGCCCAAGCTTCATGCAGCTTTCCACTTCACGTAAAAGGTTGTCTACCGAATACCGGTAGATGCCCGGCATGGAGGATACTTCTACTTTCTGGTTTTCGCCATCAACAATAAATAATGGGAATATAAGATTCTGTGCATGTAAGTGGTTCTCTTGAACCATATCGCGTATTACAGCCGATTTCCTGTTTCTTCTAGGACGATGTAACATGATGTTTTGTTTTATTAATAATCTAATCCGAAAATTGCTTCCGCCAAGCCGATTTCATCTGGGGTAAATGGAAGCGTGTATTTTAAGCCCAATTTCTCGATAGCAGCTGCGGTTGAATGGCCGATACAGATGATCTTCTGATCCGGATCTGCCAAGTTTTCGCGGAAATAGGCTTCCACATTGCTAGGGCTCGTGAAAATCATCACCTCAGCGTTGGTCTTGTTCACCTCCTCTTCAATGACAGTTTCATAGATAGGCATATCGATCACCTTGGTTTCTGGTGTCAATGCCTTTTGGATGGTCATGTACGATCCTTCAGCACGAGGGATTAATACCGTCTGCCCATCCACCAATTTCGCAAATTCCTTCGCGATATCTTCAGTTTCAATACCTAGGTTATCACCAGAGAAGTCTGCAATGCGGTTGTATTTTCTCAACGTATCCTCAGACCCTCTGCCCAAAACAGCAATCTTAGTTTTTTTCAAGATCCAAGGCTCCAATTTAAAGAAATGCTCAATCGCATTCTTGCTGTTGAAGAAAATCCAATCAGCGCGCTTAAGGATAAAAGAATCCAACTTATTGATGGTTGGGAAAATACGGATCAATGATCGGTCATCGATCTGGATCTCGTGTTTTTTAAGATATCTTCCCAAATAGGAGTTTTCTGCTAGATCGCGGGTGATGAATACCGAAGTAGGAAGTTTTCTATCCTTGCTGTATTTGGCAAATATTTTTTCTGCCATGCCTTCAGTGCTCTCTGCCTGTAGGAAAACGCGGTCTGGAAAGTCCTCATTCGTATCGGCAATGGAGGTCCAAGATTGGTACATGCCATCTTTTTTACGGCAATAAGAACCTAGTGGTGCGTGACAACCGGCATCAAACATGTTCAATACCTTGCGTTCCACCGCAATGGTTTCTGCCACTTCCTTATTGTGGATTCCCTGAAGGATATCAAATAATTCAGTATCGGATTCACGGATCTGAATAGCCAGAACTCCTTGAGCAGGAGCAGGGATCAACTCCACGGGAGGGATCTCTTCCAGATGGAAATCCGACAGGTCCATATTGATCCGGGCGATTCCGGCTTTTGCCAACATAATGGCGTCGTATTTTTCGTCCCTTAATTTCTGAACCCTGGTCTGCAGATTCCCACGAAGGTCATCGAATTCAAGGTCTGGTCTTAAGGAAAGTAATTGTGCTTTTCTACGGTTGGAAGATGTGCCAATGGTGGCATTGTGCTTTAGGGATAGGCGTTTGCTGATATCCACACAATCCTTATGTACAATCAGTAGTTCTGCAGGGTCTTCCCGCTCCGAAACGGCTGCAATTATTAATCCTGGAGGGTTTACAGTAGGTAAATCTTTGTGAGAATGCACCGCGAGGTCAATGCCTCCGGACAACAGTTCCTCTTCCAATTCTTTGGTAAAGAAACCTTTGCCTTCTAATTTATCCAATCGGAGATGTTGGATGATATCTCCTTGTGTTTTGATGATTTTTAACTCGGCCTGTACACCAATGTCAGCTAAACGATCCTTGACAAAGTTTGCTTGCCATAAGGCCAATTCACTGCCTCGGGTACCGATGATAAGTTTTCTGTTCACGTTCAAAGATTTACATATGAATAATTCGCTGGCAAAGTTAAGGAAATAGCCAATCAATTCTGCCTTTTTATTGTCAGAATGCGAATATTTAAAATAGCGTTAAGGAATTAGTTGCTCTCTGATTCCGCAGATTTAACGAGAATCTCTTTGGCCATCACCATAGGAACTTTGATGTATTTCTTTTCCATGTAATTGATGACTTTATTGAGCACTTCGCGGGCCTGAGGATCAAGCTGCTCCATTTCATTGGCAAAAACCTCGGTCATGGCCAATTCGCGAATCGCTTTGATTTGCTCTGGAACTTCTTTCATCGCAACTTCTACACGACGTTGCTTTAAGATCGGAAGGAATTCTTTGATGTTTTGGTCGATGATCTTCTCGGCACTCTCCAATTCCGCATAACGCTCTTGAATGTTCTTCTCCGCAATCTGTTGCAAACTGCTCACCTCAATGTATTGGATCGGGTGCTTTGCAATGATTTCCGCATCGATATCATTCGGAATTGCCAAATCGATGATCACTTTTTTATCATCTTCGCCATTCAATAGGGATTGATAAAGGTCTTCATGGATGATCGCCTCAGGAGCACCTGTACAGGTGATCATCAAATCGAACCCTTTCTTGTAATTTTTCAATTCCGATAAAGGGTAAACAGGCGCGTTCAATTCTTCAGCTAGTGCTGCAGCGTTTTCAACGGTTCTGTTGAAGATGGTAAAATTGCTGTATTTATGTTTCTTCAGGTATTTGGCCAAGTTTTGGTTGGTTTCGCCCGAACCAATAACCAATATCCTAGGGTTGTCGTTTAATTTTACTTCACGAAGCTTACGGTAAGCCAAAGAAACCACGGAGATGGGGTTGCGTGAAATATTGGTGAAGGTATAGACCTCTTTCGCTGTTTTAACCAGGCGGTCCATCATCAAGCGTAAGAAATCGCCGGTGAAACCTGCCGCTTTACAGCGATCATAGGCGCGACGGATCTGTGCAAGGATTTCTTTTTCTCCGACCACCAGACTCTCCATGGAGCAAGAAGTACGGAAAAGATGTTGAAGGGCTTCTTGACCTGTGTATCTGTTCACCTGGCTCAAGTAGCATTGCATGCGCTCTGCCGGTACACAGAAATTCATCTTGTCAAGAAATTGAACTACAAAATCATCGTTCAATTCATGCGGACCATAAAACACGAATTCCACCCGGTTACAAGTTCCGATGTAGAATATTTCAGGGATGTCTAAACTGTTCTTAAGGTTAATAAGGCGATTATCCAACTCCTCATTGCATATAACCAAATTCCCAAGATCTTTTAGATCGACATGTTTATGGGTAAACGCTATAACTTTTAAATTCTTCAAAGCTTAATCTTCCGCCAATAATTTTGTACTGCAAATGTAGATTAAAACCTTTGGGATATTGTCAAAAATCTGTCAATACAATGAATTTAGAACGATTATAAATAATGTTAAAAAAATGTTAAAATGTTATTTTAGAGGTGGTTATAGAAGTTTTTGAAAAATAATTGTGATGACAATCATAATTTATAACGGGGAAAAGTCACCATTATTATAAGGAGGTTAAGGATAAAAAATGAGGATGAGCGATAAAATTCATAAGGTTTTCTCATATTTGACAAAAAATAAAGATATGAATCGCTTAAACAAACCAATGGCTATTATCGGATTTATTGTTGTGTTTTTCTCTGCAATATTCTGTCCTTTTTTGAAAGCGCCCTTACAGGCGAACTGGAACTTATATCAGGTGGATATGGGGCTGTATATGATCACTAATGGTTTGTTGGGATTGGCTGTGCTGTTGTTTTTTATGCGGAAGTTACGAGCATTTCGGATAGTGGGTTTGGTGTTAGTGGGTTGGTTGGTATTGGCCATGGGCTTGGTGTATTTCCAGATCCATAATTATTTCGGTTGGAAGTTGATTGATAATATTTTGGTGAAGACCCTGCATATGAAATGGGGCTGGGCGGTGATAATTGTAGGCGCTTTGATAATTATTTTTTCTGTTGGCAAAGGATCGGTAGGAAAAGGTAACCCAATCGCAGAGCGAGAAGATTAAACTGTACCGTCCTTACTACAAACTGTATCGTCCTTGCGAGTAACTTTATCGTCATTGCGAGGAGGCACGACGAAGCAATCTTTCTCTCTACCCGTATCCCCCTTGTCATCCAAAGGGTAGCCTCCATGTCATCCTGATCGAAGTCGAAGGATCTGTTCGTGTACCGCCGTAAAGATGCTTCGACTACGCTCAGCATGACATGACTACGCTCATGACACGACATGATTTCGATCAGCATGACATGGCTCCCCCGCTTATCTCCTTCCTGGCCTATGCGAAATAAAATGATCCTTCAACTTATCCAATCCAATATTCTCCTCCACCTTATCCAACTCAAATAACCAAGCCTTTTCCGGCAAAACCTCCGACTGCTCCTTCGAATTAATCAAATCCAAAGGTTTCACCTTCACTGTTTTCTCTATCGCAGGTTTAGCTTCATGGCTTCTCCTAGAAGTCCGGATAATCTGAATTTCCATCGTCGGCCATTTATTGATCGCCGAAAAATTTCCCGTATAAATCTGATTATACTCCCTCGCAGGGATAATATTCGCAAAAATCCCAGATCGTTTATTTCCCGAAACCTCTTCCACAGCCACCAATAGTTCAAAAGATGTCTCATTGACCAAGAAAAACTTCACCAATCCATCTTTCTGCTCACCAGTAAGTGCCAAATAAATCCCTTTGTCAATAAATTTAGTGTTTTGATTTACCTGAACAGGTTCATCATCCTCGGCCATCCGCATATTTCCATGCACCAAGGTGATCTTATTCAGCAATACCGGAATCTCAAATCCTGTATCATCTGTAACCCCCACCATCTCATTCCCTAAAAAAGAAGTGATATGTCCTTCTATGGGCTCTTCTACAAACCGTACTAAATCGCCTATTTTATAATTCATCGTAAACTTTCTATAATTTCTATCAATCGATGTACATCTTCCTTGTCGTTATAAAGATGTAATCCTATTCGTATTCCTGTTCCGCGCGGGAAACATTTAACTCCACTCTGCAATAAATTCGGATATAAGGCCGGGTCGATCTGTATATTGATCAGGGAAGATCTGTTCGCTCTTTTGCAGATTTCCAACAGAAGATCTCTTTCTCCGAGCAGTTCATAAGCCTCATTCCGTACCTCTTCCAATTGTGCGTCAATTTCTTCTAAACCCAATCTTTCCAAGAATTTTAGCGATTGCTGCAAGGTGCCGTGTGCCAACGTATCCTGATGTCCCGGTTCAAAGAACGTTCCTAACAAGGATTTGGTTTGCCACATTGCGGCTTTTGGTCTTGGAATATCCTTCAACCTCAAATTCAGAAAATCAGCTAATCCATCACTCAGCGTAATAAAGCCATTACCAAAACCCGACAACAGCCATTTATAACCCGAACAGGCCAAGGCATCGATCCCCGAAGCTTTAATATCGAAAGGCTCCGTGCCCAAGTATTGCGTAGCATCCGCGATGATCCACATCTCCGGAAATTTCCTCTTCAACTGTTGAATAAAACCCAGGTCTATTTTTAGCCCAGAAATATACTGAACGATACTAAACACAAAAACATCCGGACGCTGTGTTTCGATGGCCTGTAAAAGCCTTTCCTCCACATTTATACTGACCGGAACTTCCTGAAAGCTTAATCTCCTATTTATCAATGGGTATTGCAGGGATGGGTATTCATCCGCTAAAACCAAAAAATCAAAATCCGATGGAAGTCGATCAATTAAGGTATTATAACCAAAGGAAAAATTTGGCGTTAAGAAGGTGTTTTCGCTATTCGTATTGAATAAGGACGATATGCTGGCTTTTACCTCCGAAAGGAAATCGGCCTGTTTATCCCTTAGGTCTGAATGGATATCAAAGAATGTTTCATCCCAATTTCTTCGCCAAGCAAGTGTTTCCTTTGGAATCAATCCGTTTCCGGGCGTATTGACATATAAAATCTGCTCAGAGAGGTTAAAGTGTGCTTTGAAATCCATAGGGCTTTATATCTTGATGGGCTAAATCTAGCAAATATTTCTCTTGGCTGATTAATTCTGCCCCCATTCTTTGCAGATGTTCCGAAGGTATCTGGCAATCGATCATCGACAAACCAAAATCTTGTGCAAGATGGACCAAGGCGACTTTGGAAGCATCGGAAACTTTGGAGAACATACTTTCTCCACAGAAAACCCGGCCTACTTGAACACCATATAATCCCCCAATCAATTTATTGTCCTGCCAAACCTCTATACTATGTGCATATCCAGCCTTGTGCAGATCAATATAGGCTTGTTGCATATCATCGACGATCCAAGTGCCCTGTTGATCTTTTCGATCGATCGTTGCACAGGCTTGAATCACCTCCGCAAATGCTTTATCTACAGTGATGCGGAATTTGCCGGATCTTACTATTTTTTGAAGACTTTTGGAGATTTTTATTTTTTCAGGATAGAGCACAAATCTTTCAAAAGGCGCATACCATAATATAGGTGTATCCTCATCATACCAGGGGAATATCCCGTATTCATATGCCAACATTAATCGATCGATGCTTAAATCGCCACCAACGGCCAATAATCCATCTTCGCCTGCTAAAGAAGGGTGGGGGAAGCTGATCTGTTTTTCATCCAATCTGTAGATCATATCCGAAAGAGGTACTATTCTTCTGGTTGGCGAGGTTCTTTGCTGATCTCGTCAAACAATTTATCCATGTGCTCCACATATTCGTTGGTGTCATCCAGGAAGAACTCCAATTGTGGAACAATACGTGCCTGGTTTTTGATCCTAGCACCTAATTTATAGCGGATCTCGTTGGATTTGCTTTTGATGTTTTCCAGATCTGCCTTTGCGGTAGAAGTTTTTAAGAAACTTAGGTAAACGCGTGCGATGGCCAAGTCGGGTGTTACCCGAACTTTGGTCACAGTAATAAAAGCACCTGGAGCCCATGCATTACCCTCTCGCTGAAACATCTCCGCTAAATCCTGTTGGATCACCCCTGCAAATCGTTGTTGTCTTTTACTTTCTGTTGCCATGTTTATCTGTTTTTAACTGTTGTTTACGGACGATTGAGTGTCCGTTTTACAAATATAAGATTTTTGGGCGTCATTGCGAGACCTTCCGCGTCATTGCGAGGAACGAAGCAATCTTTACACAAATCGAAAGATTGCTTCGTCGTACCTCCTCGCAATGACGCCAAAAAAGGCCTCCTCGCAATGACGCCAAAAAAGGCCTCCTCCCAATGACGATTAACGCAATGACGATTTGCGCAATTACGATTCTCAAAAAAATACCAATAAAAAAAGACTTGTCGTGGGCATGGTGACAAGTCTTTAATCAAAATTAGTTTATAATTGGATAGAATAATTTCTTTCAAAGTTTTAAGACATTCAGGTCTATCATTTTTTAGTTTCTTTGGGTGGTTATTAGCGTGAGTGTAAACTCACTTTTTATTTCTTTTCATCTCCCTTTACATCACAAACATAGGTCTTTAAAGACTTTACTGCAAATTGTTTTTTAAAAAAAAGTAAGTAGTTACTTAATTAATTTGGCTGTATTTTCCCTATTCCTCAATGATTGCCTTTTTCAGACAGGCTAAAATCCAAGCCATTTAACACAAAACCAGCAGCCTTAAATTGGATAAAAACCTTGCTAAAACGGAAAAGCTGTTAAAAATTGTTAAAATTTCTATTCCAAAATCCAATTATGAAATAATTATGAATAAAAATTTAAAAAAACATGAAGCTTCTGTAAAGAATTGAATAAACCCATCCGCAATCCAGACACAATCCAGACACAATCCATCCACTACCCATCCCAATTCCCTAGCAAATCAACAGATTTTGATTCCATATTGTATTTTCTATAGATATTGGTACTTTTGTTCGAGATACCCGCACACATGAAAATTTGGCAAAAAAATATAGATGTTGATTCGTTTGTCGAATCATTTACCGTAGGGCAGGACCGTGAAATGGATATGCACCTAGCAGGTGCAGACGTTCTGGGTTCCCTTGCACATACCCGAATGCTCAACAGCATCAACCTGATGACTGATGAGGATCTATCCCTGGTCCAAAAAGAACTTAAAAATATCTACCAAGAAATCCTGGATGGCAAATTCCAGATCGAAGATTCGGTCGAGGATGTGCATTCCCAAGTAGAAATGATGCTTACCCAACGGATTGGAGAAGCAGGCAAGAAAATCCATTCCGGTAGATCCCGAAATGATCAGGTATTGGTGGATCTGAAATTATATTTCCGATCAGAGATTGAATCCATCTTTAAAAACACTGAAGCCTTATTCCAACAGCTTATCCAATTGAGCAACCAGCATAAACAGGTATTGATGCCGGGTTATACCCACTTACAGATCGCCATGCCTTCATCCTTTGGACTATGGTTTGGCGCTTATGCGGAAAGTTTGGTGGATGATCTGCAGTTATTGAAAACAGCTTGGCATATCTGTAATAAGAACCCCTTGGGCTCTGCTGCAGGTTATGGATCTTCCTTTCCATTGAACCGTACCATGACCACCAACTTATTGGGATTTGAAGATCTCAACTACAATGTGGTTTATGCACAGATGGGAAGAGGCAAGACCGAAAGGATCCTTGCACAAGCGATGAGTTCCATTGCAGCCACGCTGGCTAAATTTGCTATGGATGTTACCTTGTTCATCAACCAGAACTTCGGTTTCATTTCTTTTCCGGCCCATTTGACGACCGGATCTAGCATCATGCCGCATAAGAAGAATCCCGACGTATTTGAATTGATCCGTTCCAGATGCAATAAGATCCAGGCACTACCAAACGAAATTGCCATGATGACCAGCAACCTTCCGGTAGGTTATCACCGTGATCTCCAATTACTGAAAGAAAACCTGTTTCCAGCATTCCAATCCCTTAATGATTGTTTGGCTATTGCGAAATACATGTTGGAGAATATCAGTATTAAGGATAATATCCTAGATGACCCTAAATACGATTACCTATTCTCGGTAGAGGTTGTGAATAATGAAGTCTTAAATGGTATCCCGTTCCGGGAAGCCTATAAAAACATAGGATTAGCGATTGAAGAAGGGAAATTCCAACCCGCGAAAGAAGTAAACCATACCCATGAGGGAAGTATAGGAAACCTTTGCAACGATCAGATCGAACGCATGTTCCAGCAGGTCAAGGCTGAGTTCGGATTCGAAAAGGTAGAGAAAGCGTTGAACGAATTATTGAAAAAGGAGGCTTAAGCCTCCTTTTTTATGCTGAATTTATACCGAATCTCACTCTGGAAAACTTCCCCAGGTTTTAGGAGCACTGTCGGGAAATCTTTTTGGTTAGGGCTATCCGGATAATGCTGGGCCTCAAAACAAAAGCCCCCATACCTCAAATATTTATGTCCTGATTTTCCCTGGTCATCTGCCAGGAAATTTCCAGTATAGAATTGTAGGCCAGGTTCCGTAGTAAAAACCTCCAAACAAATTCCACTGTCCTTCGAATAGGCATGTGCTGCAGCCTGGCTTAAGGGTTGTTTGTTCACAAAGCAATGGTCATAACCTGTTCCATTTATCAATTGTTCCTCTTTGGCTTCAAAATCCTGCGCAATGCTCTTTGGCTCCCTAAAATCAAAGGCAGTACCTTCCACCGGTATTACCCCACCTTCCGGGATCTGTTGATCGTTGATCGGAACAAATTCATCCGAATTTATTTGAACAATATGGTTCAATACATCGCCATTACCTTCGCCATTCAGGTTGAAATAGGCATGATTGGTTAAATTGATGATGGTTGTGGCATTTGTGGTTGCCCGAAACTTGATGATGATCTCATTCTCATTGCTCAGCTCATAGGATACCGAAGTCTTCAGTTCTCCAGGAAAACCCTCCTCACCATCTGCAGAGACATAATAGAAATCCACCAGTTTCTTAAAACTGACCTGCCTGTCCCACACTTTGGTATGAAAACCTTCCTTTCCACCATGTAGACTGTTCGGGCCATTGTTCAGCGATAGGCTGAATTCTTGATCATCAATACAGAATTTCCCTGCTGCAATACGGTTGCAGAACCGACCGATCGTAGCCCCGTGATATTGTTCCTGGGCATTCACATAACCTTTTATACTATCAAAACCTAAGACCACATCGATCAGATTACCAAACTTATCCGGTACCAATGCACTCACCAATCGGGCGCCATAATCCGTTAGGGCAATCTGCATCCCTGCCCGGTTTCTCAACGTGATCAGGTGGGTGTTCTTGTTGTTTATCTTGTCTTCAAAATCCTTTGCTAATGGTAGCGGGTAAGTCGTCATGTTATTCTCGGTTATTGTTTCTAAAGATAGCAAATATCCAACCCCTTAGCAACGAGAAAAGGCTTTATTATTTCTTCTGATTTTTGTAAATTGGTAAAAATCAAGTATATGAACAAACTCTACGCCTTATTCTTTCTGCTCAGTTTCCTGTTGTTTCTCTTTTCCATGTTGGTGGTGCCTGCCGATGCCATTGCCCGTATTCCCTTCCAAGGCGAACAATTTGTTTTTCCTGAGCGAAATATTGTTTGGGTTTTAGCCCTTACCGCTTTGGTATTCGCCTTGCTCTATCTGTTTACCTTTAAATTTCTGCAATCCTCCCGTTGGGGATACATGCATTTTATCTGTTTTACATTCCTGTGCATCAACATCATCAGCTACTCCTTCCTACAGCGTTACGCCATGGATAAAATATCCGAATTATTTACCGGTTCGATGGCGATCCTCCTATGGATGCAGCTCATCTATCCGATTAATCTGCTGATGGGTCTATTCCGCCGAAAATCCAACTTTTAGGCCAAGCTCCCCTTTTAAAAACGTATATTTGCAATCCAAAATCCTAGATTAGAGATGAACTGGAAACAATTGATATCAGCAAAGAGGTGGGGATATGAGGATCGGGTACCAAGTGAACAATTTGATGCTCGATCGGAATTTCAACGGGATTACGACCGTTTGATTTTTTCCTCTCCTTTTAGACGTTTACAAAATAAAACACAGGTATTTCCATTGCCAGGCGCAGTGTTTGTCCACAACAGGTTGACCCATAGTTTGGAGGTTGCCTCGGTTGGTAGGTCATTGGGACGCTTGTTCTATAACCTGCTGAAAAAGAACAACTCTAACATTGATGTAGAAGCGCCTTACCTACAAGAGGTTGGGAATATTGTTTCTGCAGCCTGTCTATCCCATGATCTGGGAAATCCTGCATTCGGACATTCCGGCGAAGCCGCTATTTCTTCCTTTTTTACCGATGGTAAAGGGCAGAAATACCAAGAGATGCTGACGAAAGAACAATGGGCAGATATCACCCATTTTGAAGGGAATGCCAATGCCTTGCGCATCTTGACCCATCCCTTTAATGGCAAAGATCCGAAAGGTTTTGCATTGACCTATACCAGCCTTGCGGCCATCGTAAAATATCCATGTGCTGCCATTGATGGCCATATCAAAGGTTCCCATCACCGTAAAAAATACGGGTATTTCGATGCGGAAAAAGAAACCTTTGAAAAGATTGCCCAGGAGTTGGGACTGGAAAGAGATCCAGCCAATCCGAATGGCTACCTGAGGCATCCCTTGGTGTACTTGGTTGAAGCTGCAGATGATATCTGTTATAATATCATCGATCTGGAAGATGCCCATCACCTGAAGATATTGAGTTATGAAGAGGTAGAAGCCTTATTGTTGCCTTTATGTGGGGGTGAAAACCTGAAATCCCGATTGGCAGATCTGGAAGATCCATCCAGTAGGGTGGCACTATTGCGCGCAAAAGCCATCAATACCTTGATCAATGCCTGCGCAGAGGTATTTGTAGACAACCAGGACCAATTCCTGGCTGGAACTTTCCAAAAACCACTGATGGATGCATTGGATGAGGATATCGTCGCCCATATGAAAATGATCTCGCAGATCTCTGTTAAGAAAATATATAATGCGGCAACTGTGGTGCAGATCGAAATTGCCGGTTTCAAGGTGATGAATGCGCTCCTAGAGGAATTTGTGCCGGCCTATCTGAAATCGAACAAATCTCTTTTCGATAAAAAATTGGTTGCCATGATCCCTTCCCAATTCCATAGTAAAGAAGAGGACACCTATTCAAAAATCCGATCTGTATTGGATTTTGTTTCCGGGATGACCGATGTGTATGCCGTAGATCTTTACCGTAAGATCAAGGGGATTTCGATTGCCTCGCTGGATTGAGTTTAAGTAGTAAGTATTTAGTAGTTAGTATTAAGACGGATTAGTTAAGAAAGAAGATGCGTACCGTTGTGATAGCAGAGAAACCCTCTGTGGCGAGGGATTTGGCCCGGGTTATGGGGGCAAAGGAAGTTAAGGATGGATATATCAGTGGAAATGGATATGCCTTTACCTATGCATTTGGGCATTTGGTTCAATTATGTACGCCGCAGGCTTATGGTTTTCACAGTTGGTCAGTATCCAACCTGCCTATTATTCCGGAAAACTTTGCCTTAGAAGTGAAGAAGGTTCGTAAGGATGGGAAACAAGTGGATGATGCCGGAGCCTTGAAACAGTTGAACACCATCAAATGGCTGATCGACCAAGCGGAAGAAATCATCGTGGCGACGGATGCGGGGCGGGAAGGGGAGCTGATCTTCCGGAACATCTACTATTACCTCCAATCAAACATTCCATTCAAACGTCTCTGGATATCCTCACAGACCGATAAGGCCATTAAAGAAGGTTTTGCTAACCTGAAGGAAGGTTCCGAATACGATAGCCTTTACCAATCTGCCCGTTCTCGTTCCGAATCCGATTGGCTTATCGGTATCAATGCCACGCAAGCCCTTACTTTGGCTGCAGGAAATAAAGGCCTATTATCCTTAGGTCGGGTGCAAACACCGACCCTAGCGATGATCTGTGCCAGATACCTGGAGAACAAGGACTTTAAATCAACCGCATTTTACAAGATTCAGGCAGGATTTGAAAAGGATGGTATTTCCTTCAAAGCCACTAGCCAAAAAATCGATAAGAAGGAGGATGCCGAGGCCAGCGTAGCCAAGCTGCATGTAGGCATGGATGCCCAAGTAACGCATGTAGAGGCGAAGGAAACGAAGGAGCAACCGCCCTTATTGTTCGATCTTACCTCCCTTCAGCAGGATGCGAATAAGAAATACGGTTATTCAGCCGATCAGACGCTTAGTATTGCTCAAACACTATACGAAAAGAAGGTCATCACTTATCCGCGTACCGGATCCCGCTATATTGGCGAGGATGTGTTTGAAAAGATCGAAGAATTATTTCAACACCTGGCCGACACGGCAACAGAAAGCATTGCTGTGATCAGTAAAAACCTGATAGGAGCTAAGCTGAATAAACGATCAGTGGACGATAAGAAAGTCACCGACCACCATGCCCTGCTCGTTACGGATGAAAAACCTGCTCCCATGCCAATGGATCAGCAAAATATCTATAACATGATCGCTAAGCGGATGGTGGAGAGTTTTTCGGAGGTTTGTATCAAGGATATCACCACGGTAAACATTGATGCGGCCGGTATCGAACTGATTGCAAAAGGTACCGTGATCCGACAGTATGGCTGGCGTTTGTCTGCCGATCAGGTCGAAATCCCCGAAGAAGATAAAAATAACGATGATCAGGATAATGAAAATGCGGCTTTACCCAAACTTTCACCAGAAGAAATCCTAGAAGTATTACAGATCGAACTTTCCGAACGTTTTACCAAGGCTAAGCCCATACACACGGAAGCTTCCCTGTTAAAGGCCATGGAAACCTCTGGAAAGGAAATCGAAGACGAAGAAATGCGTCAGGCGATGAAAGACTGTGGATTGGGAACTCCTGCTACCCGCGCCGCAACCATTGAAACCCTGTTCCAACGGGACTACATCAAAAGGGACAAAAAGAAATTGATTCCTACCGAAAAGGGCTTGGCGGTATATCAATTGGTCAAGGATCGTTCTATCGCTAAAGTAACCCTGACCGGAAAATGGGAACAGAAACTGGAGGAAATGCGCGCGAATAAGGTGAGCTATGAGGTGTTCATGAAACATATCAAGGACTACACGGAGAAGATCACCAAGGAATTATTGCAATTGCGCATTGCCATTGCCCATGAAGAGCTGAAACCATTGCAGAAAGGGAAGATCAAATGTCCTAAATGTGCCAACGGCCAGATCCACCTGTTTGAGAAAGTTGCCCAATGCGATCATTATGCCCGAGGTTGTGATTTCAAGATCTGGCGTACGCTGAATGGTGTTTTCCTGGAAGAAAAGGAAATGAAGAATCTCCTGGAAAAGGGAAAAACATCGGTGCTAAAAGGGGTGAAAAACCAACAAGGACAGCTGCAGGACGCTGCACTTCTGTTCGAGAACTTCAAAGTAAATATCGCTTAGTAAGCCAAATAATACAAGCTCTTTTCACTACCTTAGGGATATGGAGAAAATCTATGTCTTTTCTGGTTTGGGGGCAGACCGTCGGGTATTTGCCAAATTGGATCTTTCGGGATTTGAAGTGGTCTATGTCGATTGGCTGAAGCCAAGAACTTCCGAAGCTTTTGAAAGTTATGTATTTCGCTTGGCCGACCATTACCAGATCCCCAAACAGGGAGCGCTCGTCCTTGGGCTTTCCTTTGGCGGCATGTGCGTTTCTGAATTGGCAAAATATTACGATTTCAAAAAAACGGTATTGATCTCTTCCGCCAAAACAAAGGATGAACTGCCCAAACTATTGGGTATTTCCAAATGGCTTTCCCTCCATAAACTCTTGCCCGAGGCCCCAAGCAGTAAAGCATCCATGAAGGTGCTGACTTGGCTATTTGGTGTCAAGGATGAAGCTGATCAGGAATTTTTCAAGGAGATCATTCAGGATACGGATCCGGAATTCCTGAAATGGGCCATCGATAAGATCGTTCATTGGGAGAATAAACAGGTGCCAGTGAACTGCTTACACCTGCATGGCGATAAGGACCATCTGCTTCCCATTCAACATGTGGATTACAGCATCCGGATAAAAGGAGGGGGGCATTTCATGGTCTGGAACAGAGCGACCGAACTTTCCTTCCCAATCAAGAATTTTTTGAACTAGTATACATCATTTCCCTTACCTTTGCTGCCTATGGCGACAAAACTGTATAATCCGTTCTTGGATTTTAAATTTGACCCGAATACCTGTTTTTTATCCGGTAAAACCCTTTCATCTGCTGATGAGCGGATCCAGGTTTTTCCGGTCTGGATGATGCAGGCTTTCCAATTGGAAGACCAACCCTTCAAGATGTTGGATGAAAGCATGCGTACCTATAAGCAATTGCAACTGCCTTGCTCGGCAGAAGTTTCGGAAACCATTTCCCAATTGGAGAATAAAGTCCAAAAGGCTGCGGAGATCGGATATGAGGCTATGAAGGGCCTTAGCCAATTGGAATTGTTCCAATGGATTTCAAAAATCCTTTACGGCGTTGTGTTCAATGAGATCCAGGCAGGTATCAAACAGGCCGTACTTTCGGGCGAAGAAATGAACTTCTCCCAGGCGTTGGTCCAAAAATTCCGGAACCTGCATGCCATGTTGCAATCCTTGATTGTTCCCATGGAGTTTGAACATAAAAACCCTTTTACCATTGAAGTATTCCCAGTAGATAATCCGAAGAATACCTTTATGTATAGGGATGAGATCAATACCCTGATCTTTTCCTTGCGTATGGGAGATTTTGGTTTGATCGCTACCTTACAGGATAATGGCACTCATGCCATCTATCATGAAGAAGCATTGGCAACAATAAAAGAGGAAACCTTGCATCCCATTCAATTCGAGGAAATCTGTGCCCGGTATTTCTATTCGGCCTATCTGTTCAACAGACTTCCGGAATACACCTATATGGAAGTTCCCGAAAAGGTTTTTGTAGAGCCGATGCCCTTGAACGACTGGACCATGAAGCCTATTTTTGATAATTGGCAGGTAAAGACCTACGGACAGGTTTTGGAAAACTTTTGGAAGCCTTGGGGATTTACCCTCTTTGAGATCATCAAAAATCCAGAGCAGCCCATGAGCTTTTTGACCGATGAAAACGGTGGATTTAAGAAAGATATCGATCTTCCTAAATAAAACAAAACCAGCTAATTGCTGGTTTTTTATTTATATTTAAATATATACTATGATTATGCGATTATTTATCACGACCATATTGGCTATCCTTGTATCTTTTGCTACTGCCCAAGAAAAAGGAAAAGTGGATACCAGCATCGTTAAGGATGTGGACCGTATCCCCGAATTTAATGGTGGATCGCGAACTTGGCAGCAGTTCCTCACCAACAACATCAAGCTAATGGACGCCATTGAAATGATGGATAGTACCCAATATGCAGATTTTGGAGCGAAACAAACGGCCATCATGGAATTTACCGTCTGTGAGGATGGATCGGTCTGCGATGTGGATGTCATCAATAAAGATAAACTTAGTCCCGCCTTTGTGGAAGAAACCCTTCGGGTGATGAAAAAATCACCGAAGTGGAAACCAGCCTTGAAAAATGATAAACCCGTAAGAACTCGGTTTAGACAACATATTACAGCTGTATTGATCGATGATCTATAATCATCCAATACCGCAATATGACAAAGGGTAAATTACAAGCTTACATTTCCAGTTTCAGGAATCTTCCTGTTTCGCTGTTCTTCTGTTTGATCAGGTCTTCCGGAGTACCTTGGAACAATACCTTGCCACCTTCTTTACCACCTTCCGGTCCCATATCGATCACCCAGTCGGCCGCTTTGATCATGTCCATATTATGTTCAATGATCATCATGGTATTTCCACGGTCCACCAGCCTATTGATCACCCCTAATAATACATTGACATCTTCAAAATGCAATCCGGTTGTTGGTTCATCCAAAATATAGAAGGTCTTTCCGGTATCTTTTTTCGAAAGTTCGGTTGCTAGTTTTACCCGTTGTGCCTCCCCTCCGGAAAGGGTAGTGGAAGATTGCCCTAGTGTAATATAGCCTAAGCCTACATCCTGCAGGGTCTTGATCTTCCGATAAATGGAAGGGATATTCTCAAAGAAGGTCACCGCTTCATCAATACTCATATCCAGTACATCAGAAATCGACTTTCCTCTATACCTCACCTCTAAGGTCTCTCTATTATAGCGCTTTCCATTACAGGTTTCACAAGGAACCTGAACATCTGGTAGGAAATTCATCTCGATGATCTTCATTCCGGCACCTTGGCAGGTTTCGCAACGTCCGCCTTTTACATTGAAGGAGAATCTGCCGGGTTTATACCCACGGATTTTTGCTTCGGGAAGCTGTACATATAAAGCTCTTATATCTGAAAATACACCGGTATAGGTGGAAGGGTTGGATCGAGGCGTTCTTCCGATCGGCGATTGGTCGATCTCGATCACCTTATCCACATGTTCCAAACCTTCGATCTTGCTATAGGGAAGCGGTTTTGCTTTTGCCCTAAAGAAATGATGGTTCAGAATCGGATATAGGGTATTGGTGATGAGGCTGGATTTACCAGAGCCCGATACACCCGTTACCAGCACCAATTTCCCCAGAGGGATATCGATGCTCACATTTTTTAGGTTATGCCCTTTAGCGCCTTTTAATGAAAGCGTGTGGCCATTTCCTGCGCGTTTCTCTTTGTTATAATGAATCTGTTTTGTGCCGTTCAGGTAATCCGTGGTTAGGGTATGCGCCTTCATCAATTCTTTAGGCGTACCTTGTGCCACTACCTTACCGCCGAATACACCGGCTGCTGGTCCCATGTCGATCACATAATCGGCATGCATGATCATATCCTTATCATGCTCCACAACAAGAACAGAATTGCCGATATCCCGAAGGTTTTTCAGGGCATTGATCAAACGTTCATTGTCGCGCTGATGGAGACCAATACTTGGCTCATCAAGGATATAAAGTACATTCACCAATTGGGAACCAATCTGGGTGGCCAAACGGATACGTTGGGCTTCCCCGCCGGAAAGGGTTTTCGAGCTGCGGTTCAAGGTCAAATAATTCAGACCTACATCCAGTAGGAACCCGATACGAGTCTTGATTTCTTTGATGATCTCTGTTGCAATGATATTCTGGCGTTCCGATAGTCTTTCTTCGATTCCATCGAACCAATGGAACAAAGCCACAATATCCATTTCGGCCAGTTCCGCAATATTCTTTTGATCCACTTTGATATGCAGGGATTCCTTTTTTAATCTTGCGCCTTCGCATTCCGGACAGACCACTTGGGTTCTGAATTCCTCCAAGGATTGGTTATCATCCTGGTATTTCCCGCTCATTTCTTCCAGCATCTTGAAAATGCCTTGGAACTGCACATTATATTCCCTAGCGCCATAGGAACCATAGGAAACCGTAAGGTTCACCGGTTCTTCGGCACCGAAGAGAAGCATATCGATTGTTTCCTCCTGTAATTTTTCGATGGCTGTCGTTAAGGAGAAGTCATACTTTTTGGCAACTGCCTTTAATACGGCAAAAGTCCAGGACTCTTTGGAAGGTCCAAGAGGAACAATGGCCCCTTTTTGTATACTCAGGCTGCGATCCGGAATAACGATCTTCTTATCGATTTCATAGATGTAGCCCAAACCATCGCAACGAGGGCAGGCCCCATAAGGCGAATTGAAGGAAAAGGTATTCGGTTGTGGTTCATCGTAGGAGATGCCCGATTCGGCATCCATCAAATACCTACTGAAGAACTGTTCCTTATTCTCCTTATTGGCGATCTTGATAATCCCTTTAGCGGTTTTTAAAGCTTGCCCAATACTGTCGAACAACCTTTTCCTGGAATTGACCTCCACCAATATACGGTCTACCACAATCTCGATATCGTGTATCTTATAGCGGTCCACCTGCATTTTAGGTGCGATATCCAATATCTCTCCATCCACACGCACTTTGGTATAGCCTTGTTTGCGGATCTGTTCGAACAGTTCGCGGTAATGTCCTTTACGGCCTTTTACAACCGGTGCCAGGATATAGATCCCTTCACCTTCAAATTCTTTTAGGATCCTATCGGTAATCTCATCATCCGACATGCGTTCCATCTTCTTGCCGGAAACGTAGGAAAAAGCTTCCCCGATACGCGCATAGAGCAGACGCAGGAAATCGTAGATTTCCGTGATGGTTCCAACGGTAGATCTCGGGTTCTTAGAAGTGGTCTTCTGCTCGATCGAGATCACTGGGCTTAAGCCCGAGATCTTGTCCACATCAGGTCGTTCCATACCACCAAGGAATTGGCGGCTATAGGCCGAGAAGGTCTCCATGTAACGCCGCTGTCCTTCGGCATAGATCGTGTCAAATGCCAGGGAAGATTTTCCACTTCCGCTTAAGCCAGTTACGACTACCAGTTGGTTTCTAGGAAAAGATACGTCTATGTTTTTCAGATTATGAACTCGAGCTCCAAATACTTCTACCTCACTTTGGTCACCAAGATCAATTGTTTTTTGTTGGGCCATCAAACTAATTTTTGCAAATGCAAAGTTACTGATTTTTATTACCTTTAATTAACAAATTTGATATTTTGAAGAAGCTGGACGTAAGTAAGAATGAGCGGGAAATCATCGAAGATGCGCTTAAACATTGGGAAGATCAGGCCTTACTGCCTGGAGAGAAAGTGGCAGAGCTGAAAGGCAATTTGGATGATAAGGGTTTTGAGTGGGGCGTACTTGCGCGATATGCCATGTGGATCGCTTTAGCGTCCTTAATCCTGGCGGTCGTCTCCATGTTTTCCGATAATTACCTGGAGACTTTGGTGCAGCAGTTTTACGACACCCCGAATGTGGTGTTCTGTCTGTTTTTTGCAGCATTGGCGGTGTTATTCTACCTCTGGGGCTTCCGGAATAAAAAGAAATATCCGGATAAGACTTTTTCCAATGAGACCATGATGTTGGCGGGATCTTTTTCCACAGCCGCCAGTATTGGTTTCCTCGGACAGATCCTTGACCGTACTGAAAACCACTATACGATTCTATTTCTGTTATCCATTGTTATTTATGCTGTCCTTTCGGTAAAACTGAGTTCCAAGTTGATCTGGGTGTTTACCTTGGTGGCTTTGGGGATATGGTTCGCCACAGAAACGGCATACCATAGTAATTGGGGCTTTAAATTCTGGGGAATGAATTACCCGCTGCGGTTTACCATTTTCGGAATATTGTTGACAGCCTTCGCCTACTTTATCCAACCGCGCATCAAGAAGTTGGTCTACTTTCAGTCCACCTCTTTTGTGGTGGGCCTATTGTATACCATGATCGCCCTGTGGTTGCTTTCCATCTTCGGAAACTTCAGCGATTATGAACAATGGTTGAAGGTACGACAGTTCCAGATCTTTTATTGGGGATTATTGGGTATCGGTCTATCCCTCGCATTGGCCATCTATGGCATGAAAACCAAGGACCATGCCGCCCGGGATATAGGCTTCGTATTCTTCATCCTGAACCTATACACCCGTTTCGTCGAGTACCTTTGGGATAATATCAACCGTACTATTTTCTTTTTGTTGATCGCTGTTTCCTTCTGGTTTGTTGGTCGCTGGGCAGAGAAGGTTTGGAAGGAGGGTAAATTATAGATGATAGATGTTAGATGATAGATGATAGAGTATGGCGTGTAGATAATTTTGGGTTATTTGCTTAATTATTTTTGTTACCTAATTTTGAAATTGCCTTTTATGATTGACAAACCACCTTTTTTATTTGGAACAGTAAATTCTATTAATCCTTCGCCTTTAGATCTGCCAGGATTGCCACTCGCATCAAAATTTGTAAAAGTGATATGACCAGTACCATAATAGTCGGTCTTATAATCTTCCTTGTATCTTATAAACGCTAAATGTTTAAAAGTGGGGGATTCAGCACCTGAACCCTCCTCAAAAATCTCAACCCCATTCATTGGCTTTAATTCATATTTCTTATGTAAAACTACAGCATCGGTGATCGGTAGATATATGAGAACGGAAAATCCATCAGAATTTTTATTTCCCTTTTGATGCAAGTTTGCAGTAAAAAATAGATGGTCTATATTTTCCCCCAAATAACCTTCCGGGTAAGTATTATATTCTAACCTTGGACCATCCTTGGCTCCTGGAGGTAAAAATGCAGACTGCTCATCAATGAAAACTACACCATCTTTTGTCAATTCTACTTTGTTCCCATTCTTTAATGTGTCTCCATTTTTGTCGCATGAAAGGAACAGAATGGAAAGGATCGCGAAATAATAAATTGATTTCATAATTTTTGGTTTTTGAATGATAACGTCATGAATGGGTTTGACGCTACATCAATTTTTATATAAAAAATCTGTACCCAGAAAGTGTTATCACTTTTGTTCTATAACTCTGTATTTAGGTATAAATTCTCTTTCCCATTTTTCTAACTTATTATTTTTGAACGTAAATAAATAAACTTCTTCATCATTTGGGAATCCTCTATATGATATTATTTCAAGCATGTCTTGATTGACAATTTCTTTTTTAGAAATAACATAATTTTTGCCTAATAGATCCGAAACTTGTTCAATGTTCATTCCCAATGATAGCTTGTTCATATTCTGATTCTTCATATATGCCAGATTAGTACTAATACAAGAAGATAGAAATCCAACAAGTAAAAGGCTTACAGAAAGAAGATAAAGTGAGAATTTTGTTTTGATCATAACTTAATTATCAAAATTTATGGTATAGTCAATATTTTGGTTTACTGAAAATTGTTGTTAATATTATGGTATTTTTGACTATTTGACTGCTTATTTTCGTTTAGGTTTAATCCTTGTTTGGCACTCAGATTTAAAATATTCAAATAACTATAAGCAATTTCAAAATTAATGTTATTATTTAGATTGGTGGATGGCACATATTCGTTATCAACATACTGGGGCGTATAATAAAAAAAGAGGAACATCAAGTTCCTCTTTTCTATCCGACATACATCTAATGTCTAATATCTATCATCTATAATCTAACTACAAATGAATCACTTCGCCATAAGCATCCGCTACGGCTTCCATGATAGCTTCGCTCATGGTAGGGTGTGGGTGAACTGCTTTCAGCACCTCATGACCTGTGCTTTCCAATTTACGCGCAACAACCACTTCCGCGATCATTTCCGTCACATTGGCACCGATCAAATGCGCTCCTAAGAACTCCCCATATTTAGCATCGAAGATCACCTTCACGAAACCATCTTTTGCACCTGCTGCCGAAGCCTTACCTGATGCGGAGAATGGGAATTTACCCACTTTAATATCATATCCAGCTTCTTTCGCTGCCTTTTCGGTAAATCCTACAGAAGCAATCTCCGGAGAACAATACGTACATCCTGGGATATTGTTGTAATCGATTGGATCTACATGCATACCTTTGATTTTCTCCACACAAGTAATACCTTCTGCGGAAGCCACATGCGCCAATGCCTGACCTTTCACGATATCACCGATCGCATAAACACCATCGATGTTCGTTTTGTAGAAATCATCCACTACCACGCGGCCTTTATCGGTTTTAACACCAACTTCTTCTAATCCTAGGTTCTCAATATTTGGCGTGATACCGACTGCAGAAAGAACAATCTCTGCTTCGATAACCTCCGTACCTTTTTCCGATTTGATGTTCACTTTGCATAGATCCCCTTTGGTATCTACTGACTGAACTTCAGATTTGGTTAGGATATTGATACCCGCTTTTTTCAAGGATTTTTCCAATTGTTTGGATACTTCCTCATCCTCTACAGGAACAATACGGTCCATGAATTCCACGATGGTCACTTTCGTACCGATCGCATTATAGAAATAGGCAAATTCAACACCGATAGCACCCGAACCTACAACCACCATAGATTTTGGCTGTTGTGGAAGGTTCATCGCTTGACGGTAACCTATGATTTTCTTTCCATCCTGCGGAAGGTTAGGTAACTCTCTAGAACGAGCACCTGTTGCTAAGATCGTATGTTTTGCAGTGTATTCCTTGGTAGAACCATCCGCAGCCTTAACTTCAATCTTGCCGCCTTTTTTAATTTTCGCAGTACCCATGATCACATCGATCTTGTTCTTTTTCATCAAGAACTGGATCCCTTTACTCATGCCGTCTGCTACACCACGACTTCTTTTTACGATGGCACCGAAATCAGCTTCTCCGCCATTTACTTTAATACCATATTCTTCAGCATGGTTCAAGTATTCGAATACCTGAGCACTTTTTAACAATGCTTTTGTAGGAATACAGCCCCAGTTAAGACAGATTCCACCTAATGCGTCACGCTCGATAATGGCTGTTTTGAAACCCAATTGAGAGGCTCTGATGGCAGCTACATAACCGCCTGGTCCACTACCAATAACAATAATGTCGTAATTCATAAATATTAATTGTCGTTATGTTTGCAAATACAATTCTTCAAAAGTACGCATTTTTTTATTTATATGTCATTTCGCAGTCAATCCTTTCCCTTGGATTTCGTTTAGAATCTCCTTTTGCCTTTCTTTGCGCTGACTAATAGAAATTTATATGTTACGTATCTTTCAACAGGTTGCTCTTTGGGAAGCAATCTCTACCATTATCCTTTTCTTTGTTGCGATGCCCCTGAAGTATTTTGCCGGAATCCCCGAAGCGGTTCGTGTCGCAGGTTCTATCCACGGTTTTCTAGTGGTCCTATTCGTGATCCTATTGCTGGCCTGTTGGCAGACCTACAATTGGAAATTTTCACGCGTCGTAAAGTATTTTGTCCTGAGCCTGATTCCGATCATCTCTTTTTGGGTAGAAAAGGACCTTAAAAAAGAAATTGCGGTTCAGAAAGCTGCTTAAGATTTTCTAATCCCTTTTCTTTTCATCATTTTCAATGCCCATATAGGCATAAGTGATTGCTGTTTTACCATGCGGAGTAGGATTGCCGTCTTTATCCAGGTTCACAAATACGAGCCTATCGATGGAAAGAATGGTCATCCTACTTATTTTATTTCTTACCACACAGCGCATGGTCAATGAGGTTCGTCCGAAATGGGTCGCTTCGATTCCCAATTCGATGATATCGCCCTGTTTGGCAGCACTCTCAAAATTGATCTCCGAAATGTATTTCGTGACCACATGGGGGTTGCCCAATTGTACTATGGCGTAGATCACCGCCTCCTCATCAATCCATCTTAATAAAGTCCCTCCAAATAAGGATCCATTGGGGTTTAAATCTTCTGGTTTGACCCATTTTCTGGTATAAAAGTTCATGTTAGACTGGTCTTAAATTTACAGGATAATATACATATTCTTTCTTAAACACTTGATTCGAGATAAATGTACGGTTTTAGCATACTGAAAGTAATATTTAAGTGCATAAAGGCACTTACACCTCACTTACACCTCACTTACACTATGCTTTCACTCCGAGCCAAATAGGTAAAAAAAGCCCCCAAAAGCATAAGCTTTGGGGGCAATATAAATGTTATAGATTTTGAATCTTAACTGCTTAAGCGTGGATTGCTCTGTTGGAAGTAGCTGCTAATGCGGCTTCTTTCAAGGCCTCTGTAAAAGTAGGGTGGGCATGACAGATTCTACCGATATCTTCTGCAGATGCACGGTACTCCATTGCTACGACTGCTTCAGCGATCATATCTGCTGCACGAGGGCCGATCATATGAACACCTAATACCTCATCGGTATCCGCATCCGCTAATACTTTGATGAAACCATCGGTATCACCGGAAGCTTTCGCACGTCCAGAAGCTTTGAAAGAGAAGCTTCCTGCTTTGTATTTTTTACCTTCTTCTTTTAGTTGCTCTTCTGTTTTACCAACAGATGCAACCTCTGGCCATGTGTAAACAACACCTGGGATCAGGTTATAATCGATATGTGGTTTCTGACCAACAATGCGTTCAGCCACATAGATACCTTCATCTTCTGCTTTATGAGCCAACATAGCTCCTTTAACTACATCACCGATCGCATAAACACCTTCTACCGAAGTTTCCAAATGCTCGTTAACCGGGATTTTGTTTCCGCGTTCTTCCGGAGTGATGCCGATGTTTTCCAATCCTAGACCAGCGGTGTAGGCTGTTCTTCCTACCGCAACGATACAGTAATCACCTTCGATCACTACGTTCTGTCCTTTGGCATCTTCAGCAGTAACCGTTACTTTTTTACCTTTCACGCTAGCGCCAGAAACTTTGTGTCCCAATAGGAATTCCATGCCTAGGTTTTTCTTCAACACGCGTTGAAGTTCTTTTCCTAAACCAGCATCCATTGTAGCGATGATAGATTTAGCATATTCTACCACAGTTACCTTAGAACCCAAACGTGCATATACCGAACCTAATTCCAGACCGATTACTCCACCACCGATCACGATCAGGTTTTTAGGAACTTCGGTTAGGTTTAAGGCTTCTGTAGACGTGATGATACGTTTTTTGTCAACAGGAAGGAAAGGTAATGCCGTAGGTTTAGAACCTGTTGCAATAATGATGTTCTTTCCTTTTATTTCTTCGGTTGAACCATCTTCTTTCGTGATTTTGATCGTGTTCTTGTCAACAAATGATCCCACACCTTGGAAGCTGTCGATTTTGTTTTTCTTGAATAGGTAGGTAATACCTGCAGTATTTTGAGCAATAACATCGTTCTTACGATCGATCATTTTTTTGATATCCAACTTCAGGTTGCTCAAGCTGATACCATGTTGTTCAAAATTATGAGCGGCATTGTGATAATGTTCTGAAGAGTCTAACAAGGCTTTCGAAGGAATACAGCCAACATTTAGACAAGTACCACCAAAAGTGCTGTATTTTTCAATTACGGCTGTTTTTAAGCCTAATTGTGCACAACGGATAGCGGCAACATAACCACCAGGACCACTACCGATTACGATTACGTCGTATTGCATAGAATATGTGTTTGATTATCCTGCAAATTTAATATTTAAATGTCTATTAAGCGAAGCAATTTTAATAAATTGAAGCTCAAACGTATGCATATAATACAAGAAGGGAGCCTTTTTACCAAAGACTCCCTTCTGCCTGTTTTTTTGTGAAAAGCTTCTGCGATTATTCCGCTACGATTTTACCTTTCATGATACCGAAGTGGCCTGGGAAACTACAGATATAATCATATACACCTTTCTCCAGGGTAACAGTGATTTTATCTTGTTCGCCTGGTCCTAATAATTTCGTGTGTGCCACGATAGAAGATAACGCAGATTTAGGGATATATTCACTATCCGCAGCCTGTGAAGCTTCGCCTCCGAAAGTGGTTACATCTACGCCTGGTTTCAAGATCACCAAGTTATGGCCCATAGCCTCTTTTGGTTGAGAACCTACATTTTTCAAGGTCAATTCTACTGGCTCACCAGCTTTAACACGAATCAAATTGATATTGAATTGCATTTGGTCATTACCTTCTACGGTCCATTGGTTGGAAAGTGTTACGTTTTCAATTCCAGGAACGGTAGTTTCTGCAGGAGTAGCTTCAGGAGTAGCGGTTTCGGTTGAAGCTGTGTTGTCTACTTTTTTCTCACTGTTCCCAGCACATGATGCCAAACCCATCGCTAACGCTAAAGCAGGAACAAAAAATAATTTCTTCATAGCTAATTGTTATATATTTTATACGAATTTACTATTAATAATTCATTTTAAAGAGCTAAACCCTTTTTAGGGTGTCATATTCATGTTTTTATTTTTGGTGGTCACGGCGATAATTTTTTGATATAACTCAATGGGATCAAAAGGTTTGCCGATCACGCCATCCGCGCCGGCTCTGAAAGCGGCTGCCTGTTCATGTTCGAGTACGGAAGCGGAGATCGTAATGATCGGGATGCCGTGTTTCTCGGGGATGCGGTGGTTCTTGATTTCCTTGATCGCTTCAAAGCCACTCATGATCGGCATATGCGTATCCATAAGAATCAGGTCAAAATGCTGCTGTTCCACTTTTTCAACCGCCAATTGTCCGTTTTTCACGATATCCACCTCACAGTTCCAGCTTCTCAACATATGCGCCAACATAAAACTATTGAGCTCATTATCTTCCGCTACCAAAACCTTCAGGTTGTCGAATTTCGGAAAACTGTTATAAGTAGGAACATCCTTGCTACTATCTTCAATTTTATGGTTGGAAGCTTCAAACCAGCCTTCGAAATGAAATTCCGAGCCTTCACCATAAACACTGCTTGCGCCTATGTTTCCGTTCAGCAGGTTTGCCAAGCGTTTTACAATCGCCAAGCCTAAACCAGTCCCACCGAATTTTTTCGTAATCCCATCATCCGCCTGCTCAAAGGCCATAAAGATCTTCTCGACCGATCCTTCTTTGATACCTATTCCGGTATCTGCTACGGTAAACCGTAATCGGTAGTTCTGGTTTTTCTGCTCTTGAACTTGAACCCTCAATTCGATCTTTCCTTTCTCCGTAAACTTCAGACTGTTCGAAATAAAATTGCTGATGATCTGTTGCAATCGTAAGGAGTCATAGCGAATGAATTGGGGTATTTTTTCATCCGCAACAATGGAGAATTCCAAGTGTTTATGGTTCGCCTTGATCTTAAAAATACGATCTATATCTTCGATCATCTTGGTCAGACTGAAATCTTCGAATTCAATCTTCAGCATGCCGGAATCGATCTTGGAAAGGTCTAAGATATCGTTGATGATGAGTAGGAGCGATTGGGAGGCATTGTCTAACCTTTTTAACCAATCGCGTTGTTCAGCGGTTAGTTCCGAACTTTTGAACATATGCATGATCCCCATGATGCCATTGATAGGCGTACGGATTTCATGACTCATATTGGCCAAAAAGATCTCCTTTGATTTTCTTGCCTGAACCGCTTCTTCTTTTGTTTTCAGCAATTCGATCCTGGACTCTTCTAATTCTTTGTTCTTCAGTTTCAATTCCTGTTGGATCAGGATCTGTTGAACAAAGGACTTCACTTTTGCAATGGTAATTTCCGGATTCAAGGGCTTGTAGAGGTAATCTACCGCGCCACTTTCCAATCCTTTCAGCAGGTATTTATCCTCTTTGGAAATCGCGGTCACCATGATGGCCATAATATGGCTCGTCTTGGGGTTCGATTTCAATAAGGAGACAAATTCAAAACCATTGATCTCAGGCATCTGAACATCCACTAGTGCAATGGAAATATCATCCTTCCAACAGATTTTGAGCGCCTCGTTGGGGTCGGTGGAACTGATGATATTTACATGTTCAACATCCTGCAATAACGCATGTAAGCTAATGATATTTTCTTCTTTATCGTCTAATATCAAAATGTTGATTGGTTTCATGTCTTTATGATGAAATTGAATTAAAATAGTTTACTATTTCTTCGTTTGATAATATTTTTACATTCTTGGAACTGGCAATGCCACTTTTGGGCATCGTGTCAATGACCGCATCTGAAGGGTCCTGGACATAACAGGTAGCTCCGGCATCCAACAAAGCCTTGAATCCATTTGCACCATCGTTGTTAGCACCGGACAACAAAAATCCAATGGCCTTTGGTCCATAGACTTCTGCTACGGATTCAAAGAAAACATCAATGGAAGGCCTCGAGAACTGCACAGGTTCCGAAACATCCAATGAAAAATAATGATCCGGTTCTACCAGGGTATGATAACCTGGGGGTGCAAAATATATGCTGTTTGCCAAGATCGGATATTTATCTTTTATCGAAATCACCTCCCTGTTCAACCGCTTGGACAAGCTCGATTCGATCTTTGTTTCGTATTTGGAATTTCTATGCAACACGATGACTATGGCTGCGGCAAAGGAGGCCGGAAGATGGTCAAGTATTTCCACGATCAGCTCATAGGCTCCTGCGGATCCCCCAATGACTATGATATGATTGGCGAATGATTCCATCTTACTTGATCTTTTGATAAATGTTAAATTCCTTGTCGACCACTTTAAAATTCTCCATCACCGGATGGCGAAGGATAGTTTCCTTGGTGCCGAGACATAAGAATCCAAATAAAGCCAATGATTCGTAGAACAGATTGATCACTTTTTCCTGGAGTTTCAGATCAAAATAGATCAACACGTTCCTGCAGGTGATCAGTTGAAATTCATTGAACACCTGGTCACTCGCCAGGTTATGGGTTGAGAAAAGGATGTTCTTGCGAAGATCATGGTTGATGATCGCGGCATCGTAGCGCGCGGTATAGTAATTGGAAAGGCTTTCTTTCGAGTTATACGCATTGAAATTGTCCGAATATTCCTTGAATTTCTTCAAGGGATAGATGCCTTTTTTGGCGACGTCCAATACCTTGCTATTGATGTCTGTTCCATAAATGAACGAACGATCATAAAGGTTGTTTTCCTTTAACAAGATGGCCAAGGAATAGACTTCCTCTCCGGTTGAACACCCGGCACTCCAGATCTTGATGCGTGGAAATGTCTGCAGGTAGGGCAGGATCTCCGAGGCTAATCTATTGAAGAACCCGGGGTCGCGGAACATTTCCGTCACATTGACCGTGACTTCCTGGATGAAGAATTGTTGAAACCCGGGAATGTTGATGATCGCATTCTTGAGGTCCACAAAATCCAGGGCTTCCAAGTTCATGATCCGTTGTATCCTTCTTTTAAGGGAAGAACGGGTGTATCCCGACAGATCGAAATCGGAAACATTTTTCAATAAGAAAATCAGCTCCTCAATCTCCGGAAAACTGATGTCATAAGAGTTTCTTAACTCAGCCATACTTGCATCAATGATACCAAACGATCCAAATCGATCGGTTTACTCACATAATCATTCGCCCCCAATTCAATCGATTTTTCTCGATCACCTTTCATCGCTTTAGCAGTAACTGCAATAATGGGTAAATTATTGTGTTTTTTATTTTTTCTTATTTCCTGAATGGCTTCATAGCCGTCCATCTCCGGCATCATGATGTCCATCAGGACAATATCAATCTGCTTTTCGGGATTCTCTACCGCCTGCACGGCCTCCAGGCCGTTGTTCGCGATTTCAATCTTCATCTTATATTGTTGTAGCGAAGAGGTCAAAGCGAAAACATTCCGCATATCATCATCCGCAATGAGAACTGTCTTGTTTTCCAATACACTTGTTCCATAAGATTCTGATGAAACCAGTTTTTCGGGGTTCTTGATCGGATTGTAGGCTGGTGTCGATAGTTTATTCAGAAACAGGTTAACCTCATCGATCAGTCTGTTGTTTGATTTGCTGGACTTCAGCACCATCGACTGGGTATGCCTAAGGATCTTCTCCGTTTGTTCTGCACTCAGGTCGTATGCCGTATTGATGATCACCGGTAATTTCTCGTACTTCGGATTTGATTTGATACGATCCAGCATTTCCAGACCACTACCATCCGGTAGTTTAACATCCAAGATGATGCAATCCAGGTTCTCTTCCTCTTCCAGTTTTTTCATGCCGGATTCGATCGTAAAGGCTTGGATCACATTGATGTTTTGTTCGGCAAATGCCTTTTTGATCAGGTCGCTCTGGAATTCCTGATCTTCGATCAACAGGATCTTTTTAAGTTCCTTATTGATATTTAGATGGATGGTTTCAAATGCCAAGGCTATGCTTTCCTCGTTCACCGGTTTTGGCATAAAGCCTATGGCTCCAGATTCCAGGAAGTCTTTCTTATCGAAATTCGCTGCCGACATCATGTGGATCGGGATATGCTTGGTTGCTTTATCGTTCTTCAAAGTCTTCAGCACCTCCCATCCATCTGCCAAAGGCAGCATGACATCCAGGATGATGGCATCAGGCTGTTTCTGCTTGGCCATTTGAATGCCGGCAACCCCGTCGTATGCATTCAAGGTGTCAAAACCATATTCCTCTGAAAAGCTTTTTAATATATCCGCAAAATTGACGTCATCCTCAATGATTAGGATGGTTTTTGTTTGACGGTTTTTTGGAACATCCATCTTTGCATCCTCCGATACTTGACGAATATTCTCTTGCTTCGCTGTTGCCTTCGTTTCCTGGTTGGAAGTTTCCTTGCTGGCTTCTTTGGTAAAGGCAGGCATTTCTTCTTTATTGATTTCCGCTATGTAAGGGATGATCAAGCTAAAGGTACTTCCTTGGCCAATCTCACTCTCGAGGGTGATCCTTCCGTTAAGTAGGGAAGAGATTTCCCTGGAAATGGACAGGCCAAGACCTGTTCCGCCATATTTTCTGCTGGTGGAGCCGTCCTCTTGTCGGAAAGCTTCAAATATGAGGGATTGTTTTTCTGGTGATATACCTATACCGGAATCCTTTACAGCGAAATGGACGTTTCCACTATGTTGGAAGATCTTTAAGGTAATACTTCCTGTTTTTTCAGTGAATTTGAAAGCATTGGAAAGGAAATTTTTAAGGACCTGTTCCAACCTGTATTCATCGGTAACAAACTGTTTAGGAGCTTGTTCAATGTCTATCTGGAAGTTGATGGATTTTTCTTTTGCCAATTCCTTGAAAAGGGATTCCATATTGCTGCTGAAATCCTGGATGCGGATCAGATCTTTCTGCATCTCCACTTTACCAGATTCAATTTTCGCCAGATCAAGCAGTTCATTGATCAACTGTAGAAGATCGGAGCCGGCATTATGGATCACCGAGGCATATTTCACCTGTTCGGTATTCAAGTTTTCTAGTTTATTATCCTGAAGGAGTTTCGCCAGGATGAGTATACTGTTCAAAGGTGTCCGCAGTTCGTGGCTCATATTGGCCATGAATTCAGATTTGTATTTACTGGCCAATTCCACTTCCACGATCTTCTGTTCCACAATATTGTGGGCTTCATTCAACTCCAGGTTCCTTCTTTCCAATTCTGCGGCTTTAACATTTAGTTCCTTGTTCGCTTGGGAAAGTTCTTCCTGCTGTACGCGGAGTTCCTCTTCCGAGGCTTCTAAAAGATTGGTCTTATAGACCAGCTCTTCATTGGTAATACGGAGTTCCTCTTGCTGGGCCTCCAGTTCTTCGGTCTGTCTTTGGGTTTCCGCAAGCAGCTCTTCAACCAAGGCATGGTTCTGGCGTGATTGAAGGGCGGATCCTATAGATCTTGATGTACGTGTGAGGTAATTAAGGATGCTCTCCACTCTGTTTTTAGGGAAACAGCCTATAATTTCAATAATACCTATACAATAATCCTCATATACGATAGGAAACAGAATCGCATCCGCGTCCATGTTCTTGATGGTCCCAGTTTGGATATTGGTTTTAGAGATATCCTGAACGGGGATGATCTGATGTTTCTTGTTGGCTGCTACAGCTCCCAGGATGCCCTCATCCAAGATAAAGTTTTGAATGGTTTCCTTGTTATGTAGACCGATCGAGCTTTTTAAGATAAACTCATAGGAATCAGTTTTCCGGACATAGAACGCGGCTGCAAAGAAATCAAGGACTTCCGACATACCATTTAGGGCGGTTTGGGCAATGGCTTTTTCACTTGGGAGACCATTGATCTGGTTATGGATCTTGGAAGAATTCTGAAGTACCCAGTTCACGTCCTCCAATTGTTCTGCTGTTTTTAACAGGTTCTGGTTCAGTTCCCTTTCCTTATTACCCGTTTTTCGCAGGTGAGCTAAGATACGCATGGTTTGTACCACCACAAAAAGCACCACGATCAACGAAAATAGACCCAGAATGATGGTGATATACCTCGAGGTAGTCAATTCATCATTACGTTTCTTGATTTTTTCTTTCCGAAACTCGATGATCTCATTGGTCAATTTATTGCTTGTTTCTACAATCCTTGCCTGCTGATCGGCAGTTTTCAGTAGCATATCGGCCTGGATGTTGGAAGCATTAATGTTATTGAGGGCAAAAAGCTCTTGCGATAAGGCCCTAGCTTCCTGTGTGGCATCCAATTTTCGATCTATCAATTCGTTCGGTGTATCCAAAACCAATATGCTTTTTTGAATGGCATTCCTCAATTGATCCTCAACAAGAGGATCGGTATTTTTATCGAGGTTTTTATATTTGGAGAATTTCTGGATATTGACTTCCCAATCCTGGATGGCATTGAACTTCTCTTGGGATAAGGCCATGTAGTTGTTTACCGTATCGCTGTATCTGCTCTGGCTTGCCAGAAAATACCAAAAAGAGAAGATGATTATGACATATGCTATAATAATACTAGCAATAAATTGCCATCTTAAGAAGCTGAGTTTGTTCATGTTCTAATAGGGGATATGCTGTTTTGTTCACTTGCAAAAGTCTACATTTTTGTTTAAACTTTTACTTTAATGGGTTAAAAAATTAATAATAAGCCTTTTGAACGAAAAATATTCTCCTCTTTTTTATTATCTTTAGTACCGTTGGAAATTATTAATCTTATATAAATGGAAGCTCCTGTACAATTAGTTTTAATTATTGTAGGTTCGGTAATCGGATTTTTTGTTTTACTCTACCTACTACCCTTAAATTTGTGGTTTACCGCACAATTATCAAATGTAAAAATTAGTCTGTTGAATCTGGTGCTGATGCGTCTACGGAAAGTAAGTCCGGCATTGGTGACCAACGCGATGATTACCTCGACAAAAGCAGGTCTAAAAATCACATCGAACGAAATAGAAACCCATTATTTGGCTGGCGGAAATGTGAATAAAGTGATCAAGGCGTTGATTTCAGCTGATAAAGCAAATATTCCTTTGGATTTTAAATTGGCAACTGCCATTGATTTGGCGGGTCGTGATGTTTTTGATGCGGTACAGTTATCTGTAAATCCACAGGTTATCAATACGCCTCCGGTGGCCGCCGTAGCGAAGGATGGTATCCAATTGATCGCCAAAGCCAGGGTGACTGTTCGTGCAAACATCAATCAGTTGGTTGGTGGTGCAGGTGAAGAAACCATTTTAGCTCGGGTTGGAGAAGGGATCGTTACGACCATTGGTTCTTCCTCGAACCATAAGGAGGTTTTGGAAAATCCGGATCGAATTTCAAAAACAGTATTGTCTAAAGGATTGGATTCAGGTACCGCATTTGAAATCTTATCGATTGATATTGCAGATATCGATATTGGTGAAAATGTTGGTGCAAAACTACAAACGGATCAGGCCGAAGCGGATCTGAAAGTAGCCAATGCCAGGGCAGAGGAACGTAGGGCAATGGCTGTGGCGACGGAACAGGAAATGCGCGCGAAGGCCCAAGAAGCAAAAGCAAAAGTTATCGAAGCAGAATCACAAGTACCTATGGCCATGGCAGAAGCTTTTAGAAATGGTAATCTGGGTATTATGGATTATTATAAGATGCAGAATATCCAAGCGGATACCGATATGAGGACTTCGATTGCAAAGCCAAATGGTCCGGAAAAGAAATAAAGAAAAAACCCTGACGATGGGCGCCAGGGTTTGATACTAACCAATTATAAACCTAAATTATGAAAAGACAATTCTAAAAAATTCGAGGCTTCGGATTTTTATATCCTTTCTTATGCCTTGAATTATAGTACAAAGGTACATCAGAAAATAATATAATCAAGAGAATTGGCATAAAAAGTTGCAGTTGCAACCATAATCTGACAATTCTCTGATTTATGTGTTGTAACTGATAAAACATTGTCTTATTTAGATTAATTTCCTGCCCTTTGCTACCAAAAAGATTGCTTAAATTTGGAGCAAAGAAATGTTATGATCTTCCAAAAGCTATTATCAATTAAAGCAGTTGTACTCGATGTGGATGGAGTAATGACTGATGGATCTCTCCAGGTCTCCGAAGAAGGACATCAATTACGCACTTTTTATGTAAAGGATGGTTATGCCATGCAATTGGCCATCAAACGCGGGTTACCGATCTGGGTTATTTCAGGAGGTCGTTCCCAAGGGGTTCAATCCCGAATTGTAGGATTGGGAATAAACGAGGTGCATATGGGGGTAGGTGATAAATTGAGCTTATTGAAGGAATTAATGGGGAAATAT
>PJUF01000236.1_pt1 | contig 48213 bp, 45 predicted proteins | sample 1512191 | NCBI WGS metagenome assembly PJUF01 (sample SAMN08177673, study PRJNA422409) | Feces metagenome, whole genome shotgun sequencing project. | isolation source: Chicken feces (3) enriched on wood chips | host: Gallus gallus | place: USA: Madison | collected 2015-01-15 | reverse complement strand
CAGTATAAATCAAATTTTTATACCACAACAAACAGCAACATTAATACTGTTAAATAGTAACTTTGGATGGGTAAGATCTTTATAATTAGTTAAACCACAACGATATTGATTAATTCAAAAATAAAGCAAACGAAATTATTCATATGATATTTTTGTCTAAAAAAATAGAACAATTGTTAATTAGAAAACAAGACATATCTATACCCTTAAAATCAAATTTTAGATTAAAAAGCAGTTAATAGTTTAATTGACCCATTTTCCTAAAGTGCAATTAACGGTTTAAATAGTCAATCCTTAAAAAGCCAATTTTATTTTTGGTTTATTTATCAAACTTAATAAGCTTAGGATATTCCCTATATTTTTCAAGAGCAGAAAAAAGGATTTTTTCCATTTGTTCATCATCCTTTTAAAGTTGAAAGCGGCAGCAGCCAGCATAATGTTGATGTTATCGCCAAAGATCCCTTTGTAGAAGTTGCGATTCAGGCGGTGGTCTGATTTAAGATGTCCGATAACTGGCTCTATTGCTCCTCTTTTTCGATGGGCTTGCTTGAGTTTTTGCTGTTGGTATTGACTTTGTCTTTTGTTGAAGGGTTTTGGGATTTGTATTTTCGTGTCGCCAATCATTGATTTTCCCCGATAGCCCCGGTCTACGCTGGCTGTTCTGGGGGCTTTTCCAGTAAGTGCCTCCACTTGTTGCAAAGCAGGTTCCAGGGTATGTCCGTCATATTCATTTCTAAAACCCATAGCTCCCACAATCACCCCGTTCAGGTTGTAAACAATCGAAACCTTGTTGCCAAACTCGTATTTCTTATGTTCCTTACCTTTGGAGATGCACTGAACATCAGGTTCATGGAGCGAATAGATCTTCTTTTTACTGTTTCTTGTTTGAAGTAGGACTTGTTTGAAAAGCGACAGCTCTTCTCCATACAGTCCCCGGGCTAATTTACGTTCCAACTCCCTGACCAACCTACCGGCAATAACCTTCACTTTTTTATCCGCCCGTATGGCTTTCTTCTTGTTTCTGGGGTGGTTCCTGAAACGCTGCTGGACACCTAAGCCCTTTAATATCCGTTTATAACTCTGGCGCATGACCACACCCTCTTTATCCGCTATCTGATGACATTTTTTGATGATTTTTCTATGCAGTTTGGAGTCGGTGGGAAAGGAGATGTTCTTCTCCTGTACGGTGGTATCAACATTCACATCAGGATGGTTCGAATCATCTCCGTTGATACGGATGCTTTCTTTCAATATCAAGGCTATCCCTTCCTCTCCGATACGCTTACGGAAATGGACCAGCTCGCTTGCTTCACAGGGAACCCCGGGAACAAAGCTTTTCTCGCCACAGAAATATTGGTAATAATTGTTCTCCGCCCATTGTTCAACCACACTTTCGTCTGAAATATTGCGGATATGCTTCAACATCAGCAAACCGACCATCAACCTGATGGGTTTGGCCGGACGGCCATTATCCTGACAATAAAGAGGCTGAAAAGCATCTTCAAAAGACTTCCAATCAACTTTGTTTGCTGAAATATACAGGGGGTGCTTCTGGCTTAAAGTGTCGTCAAAGCTGGAGAAAAAACCTATTTGGGAAACGTTCTTTTTCTTAGAAATCATACAGATTAGTTTGCAAGTTTTGCAGCACTAATGTACGAAATCCTGCAATCTAAATCAAGATTTTTCATACATAATTATCTATATGTCAAATGATTAAATGGTTTTTAAAGGTCGACTAAATAAAGGATATTTTCTTCACAGTTCCTTTCTTGCGACATACCGCTAATTATTCAACGGTATTTGTTATGTTATCCTTAACATATGGGAGGTTATCCATACGTCAGCATAGTTCATCAATACAACTAGCTTTAATCACGAAATCTATAATATCATTTAACCATCAACTCCTCCGCACTATACAGCTTCACATAACTCACGTGAATCTCTCTACCAGAGAATTCCAAAGTTGCAGAAATATAATCTATTAGCGACCCGCTTTCTACGTCCTCGCTTTCAAAAGAAGTTATAAGATCATTATTGCGTATAAAAAAAGTATCTGTCTTAAGATCATATTGATTACGCGTTATATAATCTGGAGTAAAAGTATATTGGATATTTCCTAACGTATCTGTAACCGTAAGACCACTTTCGGCTTTAAATATACGGTTAGTATGCTGGATATCTTTACTTAACCTTTGTTCCAGTCGGGTGAACTCTGCCGTGATGCGGTTCTTTTCATCGTAGTCCATGTATGCTTTACTCAATAATCTATAGACTGAAAAAGAAATACCTATACTGATTGCTGCCAGAACCATTGCTATGGTAACTTCCATTAAGGTAAAAGCCTTCAATTTAATTGTCATTCGTCCCCCCCCTTCCTTACAATCTGTATGATGCTATCCAGTGTAGTTTCATGTTGTACTGCAACTATCTTTATTTGCAACAGGTCGGGGTAATCTTTATAGGGTAATACAGATTTATAATACACTATGCTGTCAATATTAATCACCTCGTCTTCCATATCGCCTGCCTTAACAGACTCAAGCAACAACCCTTTCATCTGTCTATCCGCAGCAACAGTACTGTTACTCTTTGCAGATTGGGTTACACGAGTAAAGATAGCAACGCCTACAACAAATACGGCCATAATAATCACCAAAGAAATCAGCACCTCTATTAACGTTGCGGCAGGTAAAAGTTGCTTCTTATCTATACCTAATGATTTAACGGATATCTTATCGTTTAATCCAGCCATTTTAATACCTGATTGTTTGTCTCCTCCTTATCAAATAAACCGGAACTTAAGTAATATTTACTCCTTGCAGGCCTGTCTATCCTAATATCTATCAAATAGTTTTCATAGAGCGTAGTTGAGGTTTGAATTATAAAACGGTTACAGGAAACTTTACCTTCAACCGTAACCGGCCGCTCCATTTTTAATAATCCGGTAGCATATATCTCACCCTTAACTATACTATTTTCCCCCAATGCAATTAAAGTTTGTAAGCTGCTGCGCTCCGGTTCATAACTAAAAAGTATACCTTCAAAAACACATTGCTTCCCTAAAACAATTCTGGATTGCTGCTTTTCCGCTCTCTTTTTCACAACTCCTATAGCAGAAGGATAATTAAAGTGCACTTTATCACCGGTAATTACCGAATCGCGGGCAAAAAGCTGGCAACTTCCAGAAAAACCATTCTCAACCACAATCCCCCGGGCATAAACAATCACATCCTGTAATTTGGCTGTAGCACTAATGGTAAGTACCGTATCGCACAGTAGAATGATGTTACCGCGGATATTATTGTCTATTATTGCTCTTTCCGCATTTATACGCAGCACCTGAGTACCCTTAAAGAAAGAATTCGATAAATCTTCCGTTGGCAATTCCTGCGTAATCAGGGTATCGTCCAACATCTCTTCCAGAGCTTTTAGCTGTTCTGGGTTAAGTTCAGGCAATGTTCTGTTACTTGTCCCTATATTTCCATTTACCAGTTTTTTCCCTCCTTTATAGGGTTTCCCTTCTACATAAGCTTGTTTTATACCCGACTTTGGCAAGGCCACATTACCCGTAATTTGGGTAGTCCCGCTTACAGAAACTGGCCTGTCCTCGTCACTTAAATAAATCGCCAGTTGATCCTGACGGTCATCAGGTGCTATTAAGAACGCTTTCTTTAGGGTATCTTCGTGTTGAAACGCCGCAACTGCTGAATAGTCAAAGATTCCGTACTTTTCTTTTTTTACGGCCAGACTGTCTGTCCCCTCCCCAAATAAATCGATATTTATCAATGAATCTGTATGAGAAAAAGCTGATGATAAAGACAGACTTATCCCACACTGTAAGTTAGCTGATAATTTTTGCCATCGCTGGTTTTTCTGCTGTTCCCAACGATAGAAATATGCTGTAGCTATTAGAGAGGCCGAAAGTATGGCGACTATAGCTGCTATGATAATAGCGATATACAGTGCCGAAGCTTTTAACATATTACTTCTTTTCTTTGACTTTCTTTTTTGGTTTCAGTCTATTAAACTGCTCTCCTATATATCGCTTCGTACGATTTAGCCTGCTATCCGGATTTTTCGCTCTTTCCTTTTTAATTGACAACTTACCAGCATCGTACCTCTCGACCCTAACACTATCCCTTCCTTGATAGTTTTTGATCCGACCATGCAACTCTCCATTTACATATCGACCGGATCTTTTCAATCCTCCAATGCTATCATACTCAAAAAAACGTCCGTTAGGCAAACCGTCTTCCCAGTGAGTAACTGTGTTTAGCTTGCCCTCAGCATTCCATGTTTTCCACTCACCCTTTTTCAATCCTTTTCTGAAATTCCCCTGCTCTGCAAGATTTTTATTGGCATAAAAGGCATTATAGGGTCCATGAAGCAGTTTACCCGAATATCCCCCCTGTGTTACATTCAACTTACCCCCATTATACCAATAATAAGCTTTTTGTTCTTTAGCTTTGGGATTATATTTTTTTTCAGCCACATAGAAAACACTGTTACCTTCTTTATGGGTGAGCGTAATTTTATTACGGATAAGGTCTTTATATAAAGATTGCGACAAAGTGTCGCCAGTATAAAGCCCTAAAACAACAAAAAGGAATATTCTATACATTTTTGATAATTCTAAATAAAAACTACTCTAAACGAATAGTCTTGGTATGGTCCATATATTGCACCCTAACCGAATCTCTAAAACTCTTCATGAGTTTTAATCCATCCTGGCTCTGCCCTTCTTCCAACATTAATTCTTTTCCTTTTAAACTAATAATTGCTGCCGCCTTTTTACCTGGCGTATTCATAACATAACCTTTATACTCTATGTCAAATACCGGCTCTGCAGGCTTTGCCGGAACAAACGCCGCTACAGGAATATTTGCTATTATTTCTTCTTCCTTGTCTGCGTCATGAGCCACGCTAACTTTCCCAAGCATAGGATCTCTGTAATCAAGCTTCAAACTAAAAGTGTCCTTCCTACGGTATTCGTCCAGAGATTCTGCCTTTTTATATTTTAGAGCTACCGAAGGCGTTTTAATATCATCCTCTTGAGTTGCCGCAAAAATCCTGTAGAAAATAATTCCCCACACGGCAGAAACTGCAACAATGAGTATCCATATCATCTTTTTATTTTTCACTTTGCCCTATTGTACGGTAAAACGCCGCGTATCACTTATTTCACCAATGTTACCCGCTTCATCCAATGCCTTTACATTCCAATATAATGTTTCATTATACTCCCCGGCATTAAAACTATAGCTATTACCTGTTAATACCATCGGAAAAGCATTATTAAAAGGCGTTGTGCCGTCACTCTTATAAACTGATAATTGGTATTTCGACGCTCCTGTAACTGTATTCCATCTTAAGACAACAGGCAAAGCTGCCGAATAATCATTTACCGGAGAAACTAAAGAAACCTTAGCTGGTGGTGTAGCATCCCTTGTAAAGCCATATACTGCCGACCATTTAGATTCTATCTCAGAATTCTTTGCTTTTACTCGCCACCTGTAGTCCGCATCCTTCTGTGCTGCAAACCTGTAAGTTGTTACTGAAAGCTCCTGGTTAACCACCATATTTGCCTCGTCTGTAAAATTAGCACTATCTATCTGCAATACATAGGCAGATGCATCAAATAGGGGTAGCCACTGTATGTCTATAGACGGCTTATTAGTTAATAGTCCGTTTGACGGAGCGCTGAGCTGTACCTGTTGGTGTTCTATAGAAGATTCATGAATGGTGAATGATCTTGTAGTATAAATACCGGTACTGCTGGAGTTCTCTGCCCTAATGCGCCACTGATAATTCCCCGGTTCTAAGGTATAAGCAAATTTAGTTTCGGCAGTTAAAGTATCTATCACCAATTGTTGAGCCGCACTGAATGACGGGCTTACTATCTGCAAACGATAGCTTGTAGCATCTTCTACCGGCTCCCACCAGAATTGCTGTGCATACTTATTACTTTCCATTCCGTCTCCAGGTGCTACAATACTTACTTTTTCATCGGTAACCGGAGATTCTATAAAGTCTTTACAGGAATAGACAATAAGTATCAGAAAAAACAGGTATATCTTCTTCATAAGGCATATAATCGTTTACTAATATAAAAAATATTTCATATATCTTAACAACAAATGAGGCCGATTATTTCACCTTCAGAAGACTTTGTACCCGCTTGCAATGCGTCATCCTAAATTATATGTACTACACTCTAAACTATGGGTTATAAGCTGCTTGGTAAACTTAGATATGTCCGAAATATCTACCCTATCTTTATTTAACGGTACTACCTCCTGCCGGACTAAGTCCTCTGTTTTATTTATTGGATTTAAGAGCAGTTTTGCTAACCTTAAACCAGGAGCGGTATTAAACTAACCTTATAAAGGTCCAAGTACTCAACCACACATAACTATGGCTGCATACTTGAACCAAACGGGGGACAAAGTCCTCTGTTTCCGTTTAACGATTTAAGTGTCCCGTTTGGAACACTTAAACCAGAGGGGGGATTCTACATTTAAATTACCGCGAATATTACCAATAATTTTTTCAGGATAAAAAGCATCTCCCGAAATTGATAAATCATATTTATAAATCATTACTTTATATTAATCTTCTATTGTATATTCTTTAAGACTTTTTAAAAGAATATCTTTTATTATACTATTTTCTTCCTTATAATATAATCCAATACTTCCTGTGTGATGGAAATAGAAAAAATAATTATTCCTAATGTCACAAAACAATGGGCTATAGGGCGCTTGATGGGTCACAACACAATTGAGTATCACTTTTAAAAAGCGATCCCAATTATTACAGATACAACATCCTGAATAACCAATTTGTATATGGCTTTCTATCAATACCCTCAAATACTCTTGAGTTTCAATAGATTTACCTTTTAAATCATAGTTATAGTTATCATTTTCAAAATCCCATGTATCTAAACAAAAGTCCCACCATGATTTATTATACACAATAATATTGTTAATTGATTGTCTAAACAAAAGAGAGAACATAAGCATTAAACCGTCAACAATTTTATTGGGATTTTTTAAATAAATTTCTTTCCGACAGGCTTCACTATCTCTATATGAATCTAAATTAGCCCACTTAAAAGGAAATCCATCACCTGTTTCTTTTATAATTTTATCCATATTATTTTACTGTTTTTAATTGTCCCCAAGGTATAAAAGTACCAGTTGAACTTTTATGCTGATTTTTCACAAAATCTCCATACTTATCAGCGTTACTAACCCATTCTAGCCCTTTATTAGTTTCTTTAAACACCTTAAATTGGCTTGAACCATGCTTAGTTATATCTTCAGACCACCATAAACCATCTGAACCTTTATAAAATTTGCCCCATATTCCATGAGTTTTAACGGCCTCAGCCCCTTCTTCAGTTAATTTCCATATTCCTCGAGCTTTCCTCGCTTCCGAAACTAAGGGAATCATCCCAGCCAGCCTCCATACTCCAGAAACATTTTCTCCGGTACCGTATTCTGTTCCTGTAATAAGAGTATATAGATCAGACAGCACACCCAAAGGAGAAACCCCTACAATAAAACTTGTCGCCTGGTCTGCTGTACCATCTCCGTCTTCGGACTTTGTATCATATATCGAAAAAGTACCATCAGTCTCCTTTTTTAACCCTTTCCCCGCAGTATTTACAGCATGTGCAGCTTTCTTAGCTTCTTTTGCTCCTTCCTTTTTACGATTATTCTCCTGCATCTCCCTTACCGCTTCCTGCGCCTCTTCACCTTCATAAGTTACAGACCACATCCCATCAGGGTCAACAAATCTCACAGGATTATTAAACCCGTAAACATACGGCGACCATCTCCTACCCATCTCCGCCATCGGATCAACCGCGTTCCACCGTCCAATCTCCGCGTCATAGAACCTCGCACCATAATCATACTGCCCATCCTGAGCTGGCATGCCCAGCGCTTCCTGCAGCTCCTTCCCATTGTAAAGATAAGCATTTGTTCCGCCCTGTACAGGTTTGCGCTTGCCAAATACATAATAATCATCTCGCTGCAGTATCCGCACCGCTCCTCCATAATAATCAAACGTCGCCCTTACGTTACCCAAATGGTCTTTCAGATTGTAATGGTAGCTATAGCTGCCTGCATTGTTCTGCGCCAGGCCCTCTTCCGTATGGATCACGTCTATCGTACTGCCATTGTACTCTATGCCGTCCACATAATGCCTGGTGCTTGTCCCGTTGGCATCTGTAACCGTCCGGCTCAGCTTCTTCCCCGTGGCATCATAAACGTAGCTCACATTCGTCCCTATCTTGCTGGCACTCTTAGGAAGGTTCAGCCTGTTGTATTGTAGGGTCATCCCGTTCCTGCCATCGGTGGTCGCATTTCCGTTACCATCATATTGGTAATCTGTAATGGTAAAGCCCGTTACAGACTGCAGCTGGTTGCTGTTGCCGTTCTTGTACACATAAGCCATGGCTCCTGCCCCGTTACGGTTCAGGCTGGTGATGTTACCCATTGCATCATAGGTCAGTACCTCGCTCATACCTGTAGCATTGGCATTTTCCAGCCTGTTCAGCCTATCGTAACTATAGCTAAAGCTGTTCTGTGCGCCACCGTTGGTAAATACCTGGTTTGCTATATTGCCATTGTACTGTGGGGTTGTGCCGTCATCGTACTTCAGCTCCATGTTAAACTCGGTTGATTCCTGCTTCTTCAGCCAGCCCCGGCTGTTGTAGGTATAGCCCGTAGCCTGTGCCTGGTTATGCAAACGCCGGGTAATCAGCTGCCCGGTGGGGCTGTACTCCTGCTTGCTTAGAACTACCTCAGGTCCGTTATTGATCTGCTTGCGGGTTTCGGTCAGTCTGCCCCTATGGTCGTAGCTATAGCTGCTCACTATGGGCAGGCTGGCTACCGTTGTACTGCTGTGGGTACGGGTAGATTTTGTCAGCTGGTCCGTAAAGCTGTACTCGTTCACTGTCCGGTCCATACCGCCCAGATGGTTCTGGGCTACCGACTCCTGTAACCGGCCCTTGCTGTCATAGTGGTTTACCGTCCAGTACATTGCACCTGTCTCCAGGTTCCTCACCCTCGAGGCGGCAAGCAAGCCTTTTGCGCTGCCGTTTGCTCCGGTAGAAGCGGCATCATAGCTGCCGCCGGGATGTCCCGCAAAGTTGTGCGTATCATAGTAGTTTACCGTATAGAGCAGGTCCCAGCTCTGCGGCCATACATTGCGAGTATAGCCTTCTGCTTCTGTGGCACTTGCTTCTTCTGTATTGGGACTATATCCTGCCACATGGCCCGCCAGCGCCGGCTGGTCCCGGCTATCGCTTACCTCACCCGTCTGTACTGCCCTGCCAAAGCGGTCGTACTTGGTAAAAGTCCATTTGCCGGCCACACGCTGCAGCGAATCCTGTGTCGCCACAAGCCGGTCATGCCTGTCGTAAACCATCCATTCCCAGCCCTTGCCGGGTATTTTTTTACCAACCATACGGTTCTGCTCGTCATAATTGTACCGATAAGCATTTTCTGCTAATAAGCTTGTCGTCGGGATAGCTACATCTGCATGGCAGTTCGGGGGCAGTACAAAACATAGCAAGCCATAATCATCATAAACATAATAAGTAGAGAGTATCTGCAACTCGTCCTGGTTATTAGCATCTTTTACCACATTAAATCGCCGGCTAAGCACTACCCGGCCAAGTTTATCCTTAAACTCCTCTACGGTACCCCCTTTAGGCAAACTTTGCTGTGCCGACCAATTTTCGTCTTTTACAACCGTCTTGTACAGTTCTCCGGGTAAGTAGTATCCATTACCTACCACGGTAAGTGATCTTGTTAACGGTGCATTTTGCGGTATCTCTGCATGGTAAAGTCTTACTTCCTCTGTCAGATTGGTTTCATAATCTGTCTTTACTGTATGCCCCGAGTTAGTTATACTGCTATTGTAAGGCTGCCACGCCTCTCCCATAGCGCCCTGCTCTGTAATTTTTTCCAGCGAAGAAGATTCGAATACCGTTTCTGAATAAGGATAGTTTGTTTGTGCCATACCAACAGGTGAGTTTGAGTAATACTGAAATACCCCCGAGGAAGGAGAAATTGCATCGGTACGGTAACTGCCTGTTATACCATCTGTAGCATAAGGCATATATTTTCTAGCTTCTCTTCCATATTGGTCATAAGCTATAGGCAATACAATATCTTTTTGGGCATTTTGGCTGCCTCTAGCCTGAATGGTCTGCAAAGGACGGCCCAAACCATCAAAATACTGTATGTCCTGTTCCAGCTGGCAAACACTTGCACTCTCATAGAATCCCGGATTTTTAAAGCCCGCTATCCTTGGCCTGTAGGTTATAATATAATTGCCATTAACTGTAGGCGTACTGGTCAGTGCTATGCAATTATCAGGGGGGAGTGCATGCTTGGTAGAAATTATGGAGGTAGTTATTTCACCCGTAGCATATTCTGTACCTTCCGACACAATGTAATATATTCCCGTAGCAATTTCAAACTCCAGGTTTTCCTGTGCAGTACCACAATCAACCAGATTGTTCCTTTTTATAGCAATTTCTGCCCCGTTGGCATCTAATAAACGGACATAAGTATCTATTGCAGAACCACAACTGGATATAAATAGCTTCTGATTTTCTGTGGAGTAAAACTTATAATAAATATCATTACTGGTCTCACCGATGTTTTGCCCTTGGCAAAAATCCGTATTGCTTCTGGTATCAGATAATGCATAATTCACATTTACAATACCTAAATCTATAGCATTGGAAATACTTGTACCAGGTAATGAGGATTCAGTTCCAATAGAACTAGTCCAAATGTTTAGTATAAGATCTCCAAGTACATAATCATACCCTAATACCCTTATAAGATATTTTCCTTCTTCTAATATATAGGACATAGAAGCTTGCTCGCCTGAGCAGTCCGGGCCATTATCGTCATTGTGATATATTTCACCACCGTTAGTATCCGTTAAACCTAGGATTGTATCAAAAGTACTTCCACAAGTTGAAATATGAACTCTTGTCCTAGAACTTATTGTTAAGGAATACCAGGCTTCTTCTCTTAAGGGTCCCGCATACATATCCTGATAGTCATAATAATTATAACCCGAACAAGTGTTAAAGACGCCTGCATCAATAGGATCATAGTAATTGGACCCAGGCTGTGCATATAAATCTTTTAACACAGTTAACATCAGCAACAGGATGAATATCGAATAAATTGACTTTTTATATAGAGAATTCATGGTCTATCTATTTAATCAGGGTTTTAAATGATATTTGTAGCCAGTTACAATGTTGCCTTCCATATCTTTAACGGCTATAAGATTTCCAAAATCATCATACTCAAATATAGTCTTGACACCTCTTGGATCTGTCTCACTCGTCATTCCAACTAAAGGATTATATGTGTAGGTAGTTACATGAGCATCAGGTAAGCTAGCTCTCAAAGTTTGTGCTATAGTCGCTATTTCAGAAACATCAGGATTCTGTGAGTTTTTTAAGGTCTCTATAGTATTTACCCCAAGTATGTTTACAATAGAAGAATAATTTATCCCCTCAATTTTAATAACGGGGAACAGACCTTTATAGCTGTATAAAAAATTGACAGGACTGTTTCCATTTTCTGAAAAACTTTGAATATTTCCATCATCTGCATAGTTCAGAAAAGACATTTTTTCAATGTAATTGTTATTTCCATTCTTTACCAATATTTTCTCCGGAGCAAAAAGACTATTTCCCCAGTCTTTAAACTCAACTTTCTGTGAAGCAAGAAATTGTTCGTTTTTATAGCTATCAATTAACACTTTAGGCTCTAAAATATGCTTAGATACCATGGAATTATAAACAGGTATGTTTGTAAAATTAAAGGGATAATAATAATGTTTGCTTTGTGCCAATCCATCACTACTTAGCACATTCGATCTTATCGGAAGATTGAAAAGAGGATCATATGAATAAGTAGTTATGTTCTCAATAGCACCCCCATTGAAATAATCTTTTACCGTCACCTTATTCAAATTATTTATCCCGGTGACATATTTTCTGTAACCATATCCAAAAACCTGACATCTTTCTTCGTGATACTCTTTTAGTAACAAGTATTTTTTTTCACTCAGTGTCGAAGGATTTCCCCCAAAAATATTAGAAGTATAATTTAAGAAGGCAAAACCGTGCTTATATGTTGGCATGTCCCAGCTGAAATCTCTTACTTCTTGGGTATATTCATAAGCCTCCACTTTTAATAAAGTAAAACTATTACCTACTTTTTTATAATAATTTTTCCCTATCAAAAGATCAGCCTTCCACAAATCTTCTACGTTAACAAACTTTCGCTGCCATGTAATGTTTTCTATAAAATCTTGTATTACAAAGTTTTCAACGGGATATTCTTTTATATCATAATATCTTACTGTTTTATGATCTGGATTTTGCTCATCACCCTCATATTCAGTAACAACTTCGTATTTGATTGGGGCGCCAAATAAGCTGAAGTCCAGATAAGAATCTGAAAGGTAATCTATTGCCCTATAGCCCGCTTGTAGCTTGCTAGCCTGAAATGGATTTACATAGTCCCAATAATGCATAATTGTTCCTTCCAATCGCCTGTCTCCTCCTGCAAACAAATTATGTTCACGTAACTGATTAGCAATAAACCCTCTGCCGTCCTCATATTTTCCATATTTAAAAAATTTATGTTTCTCCTCGCCATTAACTGATTTTAAAATAGTTTTTTTAACTCTTAAACCGGGACCGGCAAGTGTCGTAAAATTAGCTGGTGGATTATAATCGTCTAAATAATCATACCTATTAGACTCGTAGAAAAATTCTATAGTGCCCCCGGTCGGATACTGGATACTTTTTAACATCCCGATCTCCTTTCCTCGTTCACTCGCCTCTCTTGATATATTATATCCTATATCTCTATATATCAACTCATTATTCCCGTAACTAGGACGTAAAATTTCTACATTTTGTAAGGGTATTAAACGGTGTTCTGAACTTTTTCCATTTGGACTATAGTAACCCCACCAATCCTTATATGAAAATGTTTTCCATAATTCACCAATCTCACCGGATGCCGGTTCGTAATAACAAAATTTGTAAGTTTTTTTAAAAGCTTGAGCAGAAGAACTATTTCCCATAAAACTTACACTATCTAAATAATAAATATCCTTCTCATTTCCGTTTAAGGAAGAGGAGAAAACAATCTTAATGAAAGAAGAGATCCCTATAATATCTATATTTTTAAGAAACCATTTGTTATAAGCCAATGGCAACTCTGCATAATTAAACAAAATACTACCTCCATTAAAAACTATCGAAGAAATTGCTGGTATATTAGAAAATGTTGTTGACACAAAACCATCAGGCTCAATGGGAACTTCATATAAATACTTATTAATCAGGTGTTTTCCATAGACATCATCTGTAGCTGCCCAAGGTATAACATTGTCTCTTATACGATCCCCCACCCTCACATAATCTGTAACATTATATTCTCTAAATTCTTTGCGTATATAACTAAAAGTTATTTCATCCTCTCCATTTGCTGCTATGATTCTTCTCAAATACCACCCCGTTGGGATACTCCCCGTAAAGCCATCAAAAACTGAGTTGTCACCAAACTCCACACTATTATTTGATGGAAAGGACTCGTCTCCAAATATGTAAACAGTGCCGTCTGTATCTGTTATTTTAATTCTCTTATAGTAACCATTATATGACAAATCTCTTTCTAGCTCGATTTTCATAGCACTGTAAGGTATCAACATTGGGCTTTTTTCTCCATTTTCATTTTTAAGTATAAATTTCCCATGCTTGCCATTAGGTAACATGTAACTGAAAATATCAAATTCACTATCATATTTTGTAGCCGTGTTATAATCCATAACAGAAAATCCATCGGGGCATGAATGATAAAGCGTTTCAAAAGATGGAGTAGTTTCCGGATCTATTATCAACTGATTCAAATAAGCATACTCATCTGGTCGTCCTTTTACCGTCCTGGTCACAACTCCCCCATAATTGAGTGTCCAACGCATTCCTAAAATGCCATTTATTTCATTGGCTTTTCGCCCTGAAGCATGAAAGCTCATCGTAATAGGCAGGCTCAGATCCTTTGTTTTTATTTCGTATAGTGGAATGGATATATCGATTAAACCGTTATTTCCAGTCATTGGATACTCTCCGTATGTGGTAATAGCTTTAGTGTTCATAGAAGGTTCTACTATTTTAGGAGGTTCCATTTTATATTGGCAAAAGCCTTTACAATGCAGAAGTAATAAAAATCCAAAAAAAACTCTAAGTTCTTTGGAAATATCTTTAAAACATAAATTGTTCATTTGATATTATTCGATTGTTTTATTTATTGAAATATTTGAATGTCTTATATAGAAATTCGATAGCATCAAAGACATTTTTTAATGATGATTTAAAATAATCCATCAACTAAAAAGCTTATCAAACCACATTATTATTACAAATGGCTAATTTAAGCGGGCACACTGCAACCATTTTGCAGTAAAAAAAGTTCCCCACATTTTTTAATGATTTTCAAGGAAATTACTCCTTCCCAACCACTCCAAACACTACCCTCATTCTCAGCTTTTCTGTATCCGTCGTCCTTTTACTTTTATCCCTTACAAAGCTTACAGAATTGATGTAGCCTGTCTCTTTTTGTTTGTCCAGAGTATCCAGAAGTACCAGCAGGCTCCTGAAATCAGACTCAAAACTGATCTGCTCCTGCAAGATACCTGAACTTATATTTTCTGCATTTCTATTAGCTTCGGCCTGGTATATCACCCTAATGCCTTCAGACGGAACTGCCTTGCCGACATTCATCCAAAAGCTGTTATGCCATATAGCAGAATCAGCGGTATATACCTGTACAATGCTATCTAATAAAGCGTTCTTTTCTTGCAGGTAGCCAGAATGATAAGCCAGCGACTCGGGGTTGGCCGCCTGTACAGATAATCTTTGATTGGTCAAAAAAGCATTGTAAGTATTACGGAAGGCTAAATTCCACGACAGCAATAAAACAAGAACCATGGCAACAAGCAAAAGGCCGTTCTTCTTTTTATAGCTTAGCTTTTTCCAGTTCATCATAGGTAACGGATGTTTAATGTAAACTGCTGCCTGCCTTCCTCGTCCGCAACAGAAAAATTCTTCAGCTCTACCTGTTTAACCCAGTCTTTATCCTGCAGCTCATATATCCAATTGTTGACCTGTTTCAAGTCGCTGGTCTGACCCCTAACCACAATATTTCCGACCTCGTATTGCACATTTTCGGTAGAAGATTTTTTCACTTTCTGGGGATTAATGCTAAGCTCATGCAGCAGTACAGAAGATGGTACTGTCTGTCCAATCTGGTCCGCCAGCCAGGCCATACTAAACCCTTTATTCCAATGAAGATCTCCTAGCAATACCTCATTTTTGCGGATTGCACTTTCTTTATCTTCCAACTGCTCAGTACTGGCCGCACTACGGTTAACACGCGACAGCAAGGTCTCGTTCTGTCCCTGATAATATTGAAAAAGCAGAAAATTAATAAGTAATAACATGAACAGGCTGATTAGGAAGACCAATCCTCTATGTTTAAACTTCTTTTCTTCTTTAAATTCAGCCAGCTCTTCCTGTATAGCATGTGCCAACACTCCATGCTCAGGAAGAACCTCATGCAGAGCCAGGTTAAAGGCAGTGGAATAGGCCAGCAGGTGTTGCTGTTGAATAGATTCTATACCTATTTTTAGCGGAAATTCAGCCTGATCTCCGGGTATATAGCTATATCCTGCCCATTGCTGCTCCTGGTTATAGGCAATTCGATGTCCGTCAAAAACTATTTGGTTATTATAGTTGTTTAACTGCCTCAATACCGGAGCCACCGGAAACGGCCCCAGATTAAGTGCAAGTGCCTTTAATCCCGCTGCTTTGATCCCTCTTATCAGCTCGTCTGCAATATCTTTTCGTACAATAGCTACCCACGAATCTTTAAGCCCTTTAAAGTATTGGATATAAAATTGCTCAACTTTCAAATCTGGAAACACCGCAGATAGCATCCCTGGCTGCCAGTCATCGGTACCAGCTATCTTTTTATTCAGTACATGCTTTCCCGTAAGCGTCAACGCTACAGGATTATCCTTCGGCAATTTTGCTAAAAAAGATTTCAGTTCACTGTCCTCATTCCTTTTACCTATAGTAAGCTCCTGCTTCTCCAACGTAATCTCACAGCTGCGTAGCTTATACGTCCCATCGGGCAGGGCATGTATTTCTACGCCTGTTACCGACTTAAACCAGCTACGTATTTTAAAAGGATTGAGCATATACTTACAATCAGTACGTTATGGTTGGCTTAATAAACACTATGGTTACCAGTTTGGAGTTTGATTTTTCACGGCTGCTGAACAGCCATTTGATAACCGGTATCCTGGCAAGGAATGGAACTCCACTTCCGTTTTCACTACTTTCAGTACGCTCTAATCCACCAAGAACTATCATATCTTCGTTCTTTGCCCGGATAATTGACTCGAACTTACTGGTTGATGTTGGGGGTGGTGCATTCTGTGGTGGATTACCAATAAAGTCAGAAATATCTATACCTATATTCAGCGTAACCTGATCGTCTCCTGAAACCACGGGTCTTATATGGATACTCAGGTTAGCTTCTACTGGTGTAAACTGCTCGGTGATTACCGTCTGCGTGGTCAGCGATGGAATTACATTCTGAGTACGGGTACTGTAATAACGCTTACTTCCGATACTCAAGTTTGCGGTATGCCCATTAAGTGTAGATAACTTCGGTACCGATCTCACTTCCACATTATTATTCTCTTCCAGAGCACTTAAGCCTACATAAAAATTAGGTGTCACCCTGCCTAAGTTAAATGTGCTATTTCTGCCTATTCTCGCCAGAAAGTCATTGATAGACGCTGCGCCAAAAGTATAATCCAATCCGGGCAACAGTGTACCTCCCGTTGTCACGCTGTCAGACACTCCTGCTTTTATCCCGGTACTTACAGATTTACCCTTGCGTATGTCTATCAGGGTAACCTCTATTAATACCATGGGTACTAATCTGTCTATTTGTTTGATGTAATCTTCTATCTCAGTAATTTGCGGCGCAGAGCCGGATAACAGCAACATATTTTGCTCTTTAAATTCTTTAATCTCCACTCCTTTACGCCAATCATTAGGAATCATTGCCAGTACCGTATCCAGCGAGCGGTATTGCAAATGCACCACCTTATTTGTCCTGAGGCCTTCTAGTCGCCTTTCACCTATCAGGTAAACACCATTGTCTATTTTATAGGTATAATCTGTACCCTGAAAAAGAGAAGTCAGGAAATCATCGTAGCTTATATTCTTCACTTTAGTGGTGATGTTTCCTCTGATATCTGAATAAATAAAATAATTAGCCCCGGTTTCTGAAGATGCTGATTTTACCAGATTAAGGATTGGGGTATTGGTTGCATCAATATTCAGTAGTTTGCCTACTTGTGGCATTGTTTTTCCGGATACAACAAAATTCCCTGCTCCCTGCTGTCCCGGCCCCGAAGGCCTGGGGTTACGCCTTACATCCGTATTTCGGTCTTCATTAATGAACAGTTCTTCACCATCGCTTAATGCCTGAAAGATATATACGTTATCGGCAGTCTTTGCCTGTTTCAGGTTATTGGCATAAGCCAGTTTCTCTATTGCAGTATCAAAAGGCGCTTCAGTCATGTAAGCAGTAACTTTATTGTTCAGCAAACTTGCCGGAACAATTACATTCTTCCCCGATATAGCCGTTATCTTTTTAGCTACGTTAGCCAGCGTATCGTTATTCAGCTCTAAACTCAATGTATTATTTGCAGCGTTATACTTTGCTTTAATTTCCTTGGGCGGGATAATTACCTTCGGAGGCGAAACTTTAGTTACCGACATGATCGAACCTATGATATTGATGTCCAGGTCATGTTCCTTTGCCAAAAATAATAATACATTTAAAGCTGTTTCATTTCTGAAATTGTTATATACCTTAAAGTTAAGCGACGGGTCTATATTAATATTGAGATTGTTAGACTGAGCCAGTGCCCGCAGGAATTCCTGCGCCGACACGCCTGATACCGAAAGCTGTATCTGTTCGTTTAAACCAGGTACAGTAACTGCCAAATTTTTCAAACGCTCTTCAATCAATCTTAATCTTTCTGACTGTGCAGATTGCGCATAGAGATTCACTTTTGCCGAAAATAGCAGCAATAAAATCATCAAAAAAGCAAGTCCCCTGTTTTCGTAACTTTTCGTCATCAATAACTAAATAATAGTGGATATATTTCTTCTGCTGAAGTCTCTCCTTCGGCAAATAACTCAAAGGCATTTTGTGCAAGGGTCTTAATACCCCGCTCTTTTAAAAGATTGTCTACATACATATTACCATTTTTAATCTCTATGGCCAGTTCCATGTCTATAGGTACAATTTCATATACTGCTTTACGTCCCTTATAACCTGTATAAAAGCAGCTATCACAACCTTTAGCTATATAATGCTTTTTTACCTCATAAAAGGGCTTGAAGGATTTGGGATAAAGGCTATCACCCGCATCCTCCTGTTGCTTGCAGTGGGGGCACAGCAACCTAACCAGGCGTTGTGCTACAGTTGTATTAATGGTATTGGCTATCAAAAACCCGGGAATTCCCATATCAATCAGCCTCGAAATAGTTCCCCAAGCCGAATTAGTATGTATGGTAGATAACACCAGATGTCCGGTAAGTGCCGCCCTGATAGCCATATTGGCGGTATCCGGATCGCGTATCTCCCCTACCATAATTACGTCGGGGTCCTGACGCAGGAAAGTGCGCAGGGCTGCTCCAAAAGAAAAACCTATACTTTCTTTCAATTGTACCTGGTTTACACCCTCCAGCGTATATTCTATGGGATCCTCTATTGTAAGTATGTTACGGGTCTCCTTATTCAGCAATTTAAGCGTTGCGTATAGTGTTGTAGTTTTCCCCGAGCCTGTTGGGCCGCTAATCAATATAATACCGTTGGGTTTCTTTACGCCCTGCAGGTAATTCTCCAGATCAAAGTCAGACATGCCCAGTGTTTCCAGCTCTATATTAGCAGCACTGTTATTCAATAACCTTAATACAACCTTTTCGCCATGTAAAGTAGGCAGTACCGATACCCGGATATCAAAAGATTCACCCGCATATTTATAATGGATTCGACCATCCTGGGGCAGGCGTTTTTCGGCAATATCCAGATTAGCCATAATCTTTATCTTATTGACCAATGCGGGGTAGTCATCTTTATTTAGCAGGTAACGCTCCACCATCATCCCGTCTATTCTTACCCTTACCCTGCATTTGTTCTCATAGGTCTCAATATGGATATCACTGCTTTTTAACGATTTAGCTTCCTTTATTAGATTGTCTAGAAAGTCGTTATTGCTTAGCGATAAAGTAGCTACCTTTGCCTCCTGCTTATGGACCGATTGATCGCGGAAATAATAAGTAGCCAGCAAACGTTCAATCGTTTCCGTAGGTTTGGCATCAAGTTCCACTTCTGTTCCGAATACAATTTCTAGTTCGGCTGCAAGGCCAAACAGGTCATTATTGTTGTCGCAATAGAATACACTTTTACCTGCCCCATCTTCTTTGGGCAGTATACGGTAATGCCAGGCCTGTTCACGACTTAAGCGGTGCACCGCTGCCGGAGATATCATTATATCATCTGCTGTATTCATATTTTACAAATATTTAATTCATAACATTGCGAGCCCGTAACGCCTGCCTCGCCGACAGGCAGGCAATCTCTTATCGCTCTCTAATGTCACCCTGAGGCCCTCGAAGGGTCTCCGCGTTAACCCATACTGCAATATCCCATTTCTCCTCCTCTCGGTACGTCATGTTGAACGAAGTGAAACATCCCATTATAGAGAGTCTTACCATCCAACTTTCGAAAGTCACCCTGATGCTTCGAGAGCCTCAGCATGACAATGTCGAAGGGCCTTAAAACACCAACTTTTCCATCAACCAATCGTCATCTCTCAGATTTGGAATCACCCTGTTCCACTCCAGCAACAGCAATAGCAGAAAAAACACGGACTGCCAACCGGCCAGTGGAATTTTGTAATTGTCCAGTTTATACTTTCCGCTCAGCAACACCAACAGTATAACCACAATCAGGCTAAGCAGGTAAAACGCGAAATAATTTAACGGAGAAAAATAAACTGTTGCCGCAATCAGGAACAAAATATCACCCCAACCCAGATAACCTGCTGTTATATTTACCCAGCGCTTCTTTTTCAGTGAAAAATACATGGACAGTACCAACAGCTGCAAGATGAGAAAAACCAGGTTACAAAGCCCATCCTGCAGAATTACCGGCCAGCTAATGGTTTCTTTCTTTAAGAATAGTAACAAGACAACCAATAAAGGATACATCCACCAGTACACCGCCCGATATTTCCTGTCCTGATAAAACACCGCTAACAACGCCAAAGCCAGCAATACCTGTAACAACATCAGTCTGGGGTTACTTCCCTTAAATTCTTATACTGGTCTATTTCCCAAACGTTAAAGGTACCGTTACCATTAAAATCAGTAACGGCTGTAGCACGGGCAACAAATCCTTTATTATCTGCATCCACTATTTCTATTCGGTAGTTGGCTTTGCCGTCTTCCCCATCGGTTGTCAGCTTTTCCTGTACAAAACCCAGCTCATTAAAATCTCGGGAGTATTTAGATTTTTCGTAAAAATAGTTCTGTTGCAGGGTCTGCAAATGCTGTAACTGCATTTTGGCTTCGGTGCTTTTTGCTTTGGTTATTAAGGGTAAAAGATTCGGCAGTGCCAGCAGAATCAATATCCCTATAATCACCAGCACTACCAATATTTCTGTAAGCGTATAGGCTTTTAACTTTATACTAAAGGAAGATTTCATACACGGTTTTGATTTAGTGCTTTAAAATTAACAATCTGTCGGGAATAAGTGAAGTTTATTTTACAGATATATCGCATTTTTTCCATTCTTACATCTTATTGCTAATCTATTCCCGCATAACTTGCCACGTCCTCATACCAAGGCAAGAGCTGATAAGATGTAATTCCCCCTACATCATGTTACCACCAACCAGAAATAAATTTTTAAACAAGCTATAAGCATTAATATACTTCTAGAAAAACAAATAGTTTTTCTGCACAAGCGTCTTAAATGAGTACGCAGGGTAAGGTTTTTCCTTTCTATATGATTAATGTTGTATGCCTTTACCTTATGTATTATTTTGGGAATCAGTGTTCTGTAAATATTCAGGCTATCTGTGCAGATACATTTAGCGCCCGATAGTAAAAGTGTTTCAATTACTGGCCGGATATTCCGCTTATTCCTTTTGCCGACTCTAAAATCTACTATCTTTCTGCTTTCCCTGTCTATAGCATAAGCAATCCATTGTTCGTTGCTTTTTTTGCATAAATATGTTTTCAGTTCATCTGCCTCATAAGTTCTTCCTGTTGCAATTGGTGGTTTCTTAATCTCTGATGCGATATAAAGTATACGCCTGATAACCGTAACCGCCGAAATACCCATAATCCTTGATATACTCCTGATACCACAGCCTTCCCTCAAAAGAACCGTCATCTGCCTGTTGGTTTGCGGATGATATGCTTTATAACTATACCCATTATAGCATGTTTTCCCACATTGCTTACATCTATAACGCTGCTTTCCATTGCCGGTACCCCATTTTATACATTCGCTTTTACATATACTGCATTCCATACTTACAAACATGTCATTTCATAACGACATACACGTCGACTTTTGCTTTGTGCCTTAAGCTTGCAGCCTTAACACGTACCAACAATTCTGTAACACTTTAGCTGAGTCTCAATATTTTAACTTTATAATTTTTTACAAAAAGAAATCGGATGACCTTTTGTACCATCCGATTTCTCTTATTTTTTCATTTACGTCTTTTATTTAAATCTGGTTTTCAATTACTTATTTTATAACCAACAAATCTGTAACACTACCGCACCTGAAGGCAGGCATTTTTAGCCCAAGGTTCTGCCAGCCGCGGCTTTTTTGGACACTTTTTCAGCTGATGGAAACTTACGAAGTATGCTTGAGGGCCTTATAAAACAATAAAAACTACCGAAAAAAGTGTCTAGCATGGCCGGCTATGAGGCCGGAAAGCCTTGCAGGTAAAGGCAAAACCCAACATACTTTCTTTTCCATACCAACAAATCTGTAACACTTTAGCTGGGTCTCAGCATTTTAACTCCATATATTTTTACAAAAAGAAAGCGGGTAGTCTTCTATACCTCCCGCTTTCTATTCATTTTATAATCCTATCTTTTATTTCTAACTGGTTTTCAATCACTTATTTTTTCACCAACAAATCTGTAACACTACCGATTATTCCCCATCCCCAAATAAGGCGAAGCATACAAAAACATCTTTTCACAGGTGCACCAAACGGAAAACATACTTTAAAGCTTTTTTATCAATTCGTTAATATAAAACGGTCAGGTCTTTCTGCTTGGAAAGCAGCGGCTTATATTTTACAAATGTTAAAATTATTTATTAAATGTCAAATTAAATTTATATAAATATTTTTTTTATAAAATACAAACACATAAATAAATCAAAATGTAAAATAATAATACCGGTAACGGACATCTATTTCATATAACAGGAAGTGCCACTACCTGTTCAGGATATTCCGAAGGCTTATCCCGAACTTATAAATAAGGTGGACTTCAAAATCCGCAAACATTCAAAATTCGCGTTGCCTTTCAAGAACAACAACTAGAGCAGTCACCCTGAGCCCCATCGATATGTCAGCCTGAGCTCCGTCGAAAGCCTCGCACTGCATTTCGAGCAGTCACCCTGAGCCCCGTCGAAGGGCCAATGTGACCCAATAATAGATTTTTGTCAGCCTGAGCGGAGTCGAAGGCGTTATTATACTATTTTTTATATTTCTGGCTTAACTCAGGCAATTTCCCCAATCTCCGTTAATCAGGACCTGCTTCTTTTCCCTTCTCCATCCTTTAATCTGTTTTTCAAAAGCAATAGCCTGCGAAGGATTCTCAAAATTTTCTACAAAAACAAGTTTTACCGGACGTCTTTTAAAAGTTCTGCGTCAGCCTGAGGCCCTCGAAGGCCAAGCGTTTAAGAAATATATTATCACTCCCCCTCCGCACCACACTTCGAGAAACCTCAGTGTGACACCCAAAGATTTTCTAAGCGTAATCTCCTGCGTCAGCCTGAGGCTCTCGAAGGCCGAGCGTTCAATAAATTATATCACACGACCCATCGCTCACATTTCGAGGGCCTCAATGTGACAGCCCGGAATATGCGCCAAAGAAAATCATATATAAATCATCAAAAACTATTACTCATCTGGAACATGGGCAGGTACATCGCTATCAGGATCACCCCTACCACCAATCCCAGAAAGATAATAATCAGTGGTTCCAGTAAACTGCTGATAGTACCTGTTTTATGCTCCACCTCTTCCGTGTACTGGTCGGCTATTTTTTCAAAGAAATAATCCAGGCGGTTTACTTCTTCTCCTACTTTAATCAACTGTATCAGTTTGGGCGGGTAAAACTTAAACCCTGCAAGGCTTTGGTGTAACGATTCACCTAAAAGAATAGATTGTTCAGCTGCTTCCAGCGATTGCTCAATGGGATAAAAGCCTACCATCTGCTTTACCAACGTAATGGAACGCAGCAAAGGGATATTGGTACTCACCAGCAAACGCATGGTATTGGCGAAACGGGCCAGGTATATCTTGCTGATGATATCACCGGCAACAGGTATTTTTAGTAGTATCACAGAGCTCCATTTCCTGAACCAGTCTTTCGTACGGTTCATGAACAGAAAAACAATGATTGCAATGAAGAAAATGAAGCCATACCAGAAAGTACTGTCTATAAATCCCGAAGCGCGGATAATAACATCCGTAACCCAGGGCAGCTTTCCCCCGAAACGCGTGAAAACATCCGCGAACATAGGCACTACAAATTTCAGCATGAAAAATACCGCCCCCAACGAGGTACAAAGCACTATCAAAGGATAAGTAATGGCACTGATAATCTTACGTTTCTGACTGATCTTATTTTTAAAAAACTTAGCCAGATCTGTCAGTACCTCTCCTATCTTCCCGGTCTCTTCCCCTATACGAATGCTGAAATATTCGTAATCACTAAATTTACCGGTCTGTTTTAATGCATCAGACAACGGACTCCCCAGCAATACTTTCTCTTTAAGCGCTCCATAGATTTCTTTATCCCTGGCACTGTCCTGCTCTAAAAGAATCAATTCTAGAGACGTTTTCATATCTATCCCCGATAATAGTAGCGTACTTAACTCCAAATAAAATGCTTCTTTCTTACGATCGTTCAACTGTCCGTTTCCAAAAGAGATGTCTCTGTTCAGAAAATCCAGTATAGAAGCCTCCTGCTTTTGCTTGTCAGGCATGGATACTTTCTTTTTCTCTCTGGTATAAGATGATAGGTCTATGCTGGGCATCTGTCTAGATTGTTACTATAATAAAGCTAAAATTAGGAGAAAATTCTAAATTTCACTATCCAAAAAGGGTTTTAGTGATTTTTTATTCGACAGACTTTAAGTTACTTCATAACCAGGTATATATTTTTTTAATTTGATTATCCTTGAAATAATGCTGAGAATTCATAGTACACGATACAAAGATTACTTATACTTCGGAATAATAGAAAATTTCTAATACATCTATCACTTAAAGAAAATCTCCCAATCTCTTTAAGCGCATAAGCGCCGCCCGCTATTTTAATCCTTACACAAAGCAAGGATAAAATAGCGGGCGGTGCCACAATAAAAAATGCGGGGAGTTTTCACCCTGCACTTCTAAAATCAATTCAAAGCATTTACTCCATGTATGGCAAATTCCTCACAAAGATTAAAAGCAGTTTGTGAGCGTTGCAATCCAGTACCAAACATAATGGATTTCAATTTACTTTCCTCGTCCTTGTAGTTCCGCACATTCTGGAAATATCCTGTAACTGAATTATATGCTCCATACAAAGTGCCTTTGGTGGTGGCTTCCTGCTGTGTGGGATTTGTAAAAGCATAATCCATTACAGAACTGACCATGTTATTAAAAGTGCTGGAAAGTTCTTCATCCTTTCCATTTTGCAGATTCTGAAATACTTCTTTGCTCGGTGCCATGGCCATTTGCACCAATCGCTTAACGGCATTATCAGTGATACGGATTTTAGACCAATGGTTAAATATCCCCTCCAATTCACCGGTCAGCTTATGGGTGATGCCCAACAGCTGGTGCGCCTGTTTCAACCTTTCATTTGCATTGGTGGTATGGCGTATCTTTATACTATTGACAGCTCCCCTTAATGCTGCGTTTAAGGTATTGTTACAAACTATCCTAACGGGCGTAAATGATGCCATGATACTGCCGTATCCATCGTGTGAGGTAGTCAGGAACAAATAATTCTCTATCAGGTCATCCCGGCCAACCCGGATGTAATCCGGCAATTTTGCCGTGATAAAAATACGCTCTCCTTTGCCCAACGCTCCGGCTGTTTCGTACAATATCCCCTCTTTGCCTCCGACAATACTATCAAAAAAACCGAAGGCGTCAACATTCTGGATAATGTTATAATCCTTTCCGACTATTCCCAAGACCTGCTCTGTATCCGTTCTAACGGTAGCGTAAAAGTCAGGAACTTCTATTTCCGGGATAGGTCTGTCCGTACCCGGACTGCCCATATTATCGTTATCAAAGGTAAATAAAGGGCGTTTCTCTACGGTGTAGTTCAACCCTGCATGTATGATAGCCTGGCTACTTGTGGGGTAGCTCTCTATTATCGTCCCTAATCCATGCCACGGTTTTTCCTTTACGCTGAAAAAGCTGTGCTTTCCGGTTTGTTGGTTATAATTAATGTTGTGTGCCATGGTTGATATTTTTAATATTCCTTACTCTTGTCAATAAAATCTCTGTTTGCAGTACCTTAACTTGTGGCGTGTCCTGTAGCGTTATCCTGCTGCTGGTTTCCACTTCGTGTACCGTATCGGCTATGTTCTGATGTTCGGACTGTATTGCAACCCTTACCATCAGATAAATTGTCTGGTATTTCATTTTGAGATATTTTATAAATCGTGTTGAATTCTGTTAGCTGTCCCTGGTACGCTCCGGGTGCTTCTTCCAAAAGCGTCTCTGCATAGCCTTTCCAGTATATCTGGTCTAGCCATTCCATAAATATTTCTTCCATATCTTAAAGGTTAAGAATCCCCTCTGCCTTACAGCAAAGGGGGATTTCCTTAAGCTGGTATATAGATACCGCTTTCAATCTCCGCCAATCTTTCTACACACAGTGCATTGATGTACCCGGCTACCATTTTGATGATATAGGGATTTTTAGTAGCAAACTCCCTGCGTTTATCGTCACGGATTATCAGTTCACAGCCCTGAAAATAGTTTCCTCCAGTTTCCTCTGCGTCGTCCTGTTGCGCCACTTCAAACTCTTCAAGCGTGGATATGGTATTCAGCAGTTTGTCCCGCTGTATTTTACGGCGGTGCAGCTCTTCTACCAGTTTCAGGGTGCTTTCCAGATTGAGAGCAGCTTTTTCCTGTTTCAGCTGTTCCCTGATTTCTGACTTTGATACTTCGGGCTTATCGGGCTCTTCTGACTTGTGAGCAGGTGTCGATTTTTCCGGCTGACTGCCGGCTTTAGATGCGGTTTCTCTCGCTGCTTTAGCGGTTAATGGAATTGATTTGGCCTGTGCTGTGCCATTTGTTGCTATGGTTTTCATAATAGTTTTTTTAAATGTGATTGAAAATGAATTACTACCGGCTGTAGCTCCCTGTTGGGGAAAAAACTAATTGGCGGGCTTCTGTCTCTTGTTCTTTTCATGGCTTAATCTTCTGATTAGTCAGTCGGCAGGGCCTCCTGGCTTTTTGTTAAGCCACCTCTCCTGATAGCAGCCCTTTGCAAGGCAAGCCTTTGTAAAAGAAAATACGCTCTGGAGCGAAGCGCAAGAGGAAGATTTTCTTTTAACAAACCCAAAGGGCCCGGGCTTGACGGCAAACGGGCTGTTCAGAAATTTGCTAACCAAAAAGTCTGGGAGAATTTCAGGTTATCTTAAATAACGGTAAGTGAGGTTAAAAGAGCAACGGTCGGCTGGAAGTATGAAAGCTGACTGTTGAATAAATTGCAGGGAAGCGGCTGAATGGAGGAACGGAATGAAGCGACTTGCCCTGCTGGGTTTTCTAGAAAGCAACTGTCGGCTGGAAGTATGTAAGCTGACTGTTGAATAAAATGCAGCGAAGCGGCTGAATGGAGGAACGAAATGAAACGGCTTGCCCTGCTGACTTTTCTAGAAAGCAACTGTCAGTTGGAAGTATGCAAGCTGATTGTTGAATAAATTGCAGGAGAGCGGCTGAATGGAGGAACGGAATGAAGCGGCTGGAGCTGTTAATTTTGATAACTATTATAAAATAAAAAGAGGGCTGATCTCTAAAGAAAAACCAGCCCTCTGAAATGAGTTAACCTAAATTACTTTGCTTTATTTTTATTTCAGTCACTTCCTTGCGGATTTCCGTTGCAGTTACTTTCAATTGTTGCATGGCATTACGGACACGTGTACCCGCTGCTTTGTTTCCTTTTTCGTAGAATGCTACTGCATCTTTCTCGATTTCTGAGATGAGCTCTTTTACTTTTTGAAATTTTTCCATGTTATATTATGTTTTAAGACCTTAATTTATAAAATATTTCCTTAACAGTATTAAATTTCTACTCCCTGCTCTTTACCTTGATGCTTGTTCTTGCCTTTTTCGGTATTTTTTGACAATTCAGTCTCCTTTAAAAACTGTTCTCTTTTTTCTGGTCTGCCATTCTCTGCGAACATATTGAGCTGGCTATACCGTGGCACTGCTTCTACGTACAATTTCACCTCCTGCCCTTCCTTGACCGTAGTAATCATGGGGCGGTTACCATTTTTCAGAGATTCCTCCAGCTTCTTGCGCTTTGCCGGATTTTCAAGCTCCTTGATATTGAATTTATCCAGCACTTTCTTTAAATCGAAACCATAGGATGGATCATGATACTGATTAATCGTTAGATTGTTATGCCTGTCCCGCGGTTTATCAAAATCCAGCTTTATCCAGGCCTTATAAGGTGTACCGCTCAGGTTTAACAGATCATCCCGATATACCGAACGCCCCTGCACCAGATTTGTAGCCTGTTCCACCGTAAACCCTTTTCCTTTTTCTACCCAAAAAGTCTGCTTTAAAGGAGCGGCATAAAATGTTCGCTGAAATTCTTTGGCAACGAAGTTTACTTTGCCTTTTTCCATAGTAGCGAGTTTGGTCTTGTGGGCGGCATCTTTACCTACAGCAAGTTCGCTATCTCCTTTTTGTTGTTTAAAAAATCAATGGCCTGGGTAATACTATCCAATTTTTTGACAATATTCTTATTGTCCTCTCCGGGACTGATAACCATATATTTTTGTCCCTCTTCCAGGGCCTTCCCCTGATTATGCACCACCTCAAACTTGTTAAAATAGTAGAAGTCGGATTGACCGGATTGCTTAAAATACAAGCTTAATTCCACTTGTCCTTTTGTTACCGGAACACTGTCATTCAACGTAAATTCTGGCAGGTTCTTTTCCATTTTATCCTCCATCTCCTCTATGAGTTTTCCCTTAAACCCAAGAGTTTTCATCTCTTCTTTCAGTTTTTCTAAATTGTTCAAATTCATATCGATTTCATTTAATGTTAAATCTGTACTTTCTAAAGTAGGTTGGGTTTCCCGCTCCAATCTTTGCAGGCTAAAAAGCATATCATCAATGGGAACAGCTTCATGCCAGTTAAAAATCTGCTGGTATTCGCGGGCAAACTCGCAAGCTTCTCCTGCTTCGTAAAAGCAGTGAAGGTCATACTGATTAGCTATCGGATTATCGGTATCATAGACCACCCATTCATATCCTATATTCCGCTGTTGTTCCAGGTATACCCTAAGTTCTACTGCCATTTCAGGCTTTTTAATCAGTTGTGACATCGGCGTTTTCTGTTATTGAGTCCCTATTAAAACCCATGATGATATGCCCTGTGTGTTATAATTAGCCTACCCTTAAAGACTGGTCTTGTAAGTGCTTCTTTTCCGATTCTTTGTTCATTGTGACTTCGGGAGATGAAACTTTAGCCCCTTTAACCTCATTAATGAGTGCTGAAAGTGTTACAAGTCTTTTTTCAGCATCCAAAAGACTGAGTGAACGTTCTGCAGGATTAGCATACAGGTAATAGCTTCCTTTGCCGGGTATTTCCAATCCGATCAGGTTGCCTCGTTCCAAATCTTTTACAATTTTATTCCTGTCGCACCCATATAGACCTAATCCACCGGTAGTTTTCATCAGTTCCTTTTTTAGCTCATAACCATAATCCTGATGAAATTCCAACAGCTTGGGCTCATGACTGCTAAAGTCAAACTGTACCCATTTTTGGCTGATACTACCGTCCGCTGTCTGATAACTTTTGTTGACCGCCCTTCCTTCCAACATGTTGGCCGCCTCGATGGCCGTTATCTTGCTTCCTTCCGGAAATGTGTAGCTGCGCCATAGCTCTCCTTCTCTGTACAGGCGGGCCTGGTATTCGGTATAGCGGTAATGCCCGGCCTGGTCACGTTCCAGTTTCAAGCCAATATCCATACGGTAATTACCCATTAGCTGCGTAGTCATAGGAATATTTATATTTGACCGTTCATAATCCAGGTAATTGTCCAGTTTGCCGGTAAAGGAAGCGAAACCGCAGGCAGCGAGCTGCCGGGTAAGCTGCTCCAAATTTTCAGCCTTTTGTACTTCGAACTTTTTTAAGTGTACCGGCTTGTCGTAAACCATTGCTTTCAGCCGGTGCAGTGTACGGATGATGAAATTGGGATAAAGCTGCTTTTCCAGTTTAGCGACAACAGATCGGATTACCTGCAAGTAAAGTTCCTCTTTTTCCAATAGCCTGACGCTCAAACGGTATACCCCTTGTCGAAGGAAATCATATTTCAGCTTTTGCATGGTTCGACTGTCATTGTCTAACCCGACAAGGCTTTCCAATCCGTTTTGCTTTTCCTCCCAGTTCTTCCAGAGCTGTTCTGCCCGATTCACGTGTTGCTGTTGCATTTTTATTTGTGTTTAAGCTGGTTATTGCGTAGCAGTACCGGATATCCGGATTTCAGTTTCACCTTTACCGTTTTTACTTTCCTGTTGAAAAGGGACTTGGCGGCACCTATTCCTGCCCCGGCTATCTGTGCTTCCATGGACTGATTGAAACCCAGAAATTGCATACTTCTTACAGCGTCACTTGCTCCATGGTTCACAGCATCAGTAAGCATCGCCTCAGGTGCCTCGATTCCCGCCATACCGTCTAAACTATAAACCGTAAGGTCTACTGGTATAATAGAGCTGCCCAGCCTGATATTGGTGATGTTCAATAGCAACCGTTGATTGGTAATCCGGCAGATTCCAAACAGCAAATGTCCCTTGGGAATGCGATACCCCTTTATCAGGATGCTATCTTGCAATTTCAACTTTATAGTTGCACCTTGTACTGCTTTCTGGTTATCTACTATCGTTGCGGGAATCGCTTTGAATTGACTGTCAGGATTCATCGCCAGCTTCTGGTTATATCTTTCCTGTACTCTCTGAGGATGTTGAATATCCAGTATGTTCTGCAACATTCCATTTAATTGGGTCAGTTCCGGATCTTCCGTATTATTTTCCTGCATTGCCGCCATCAATCTTTCCATCCTGTCGATATCATGTTTCATCGAGGAAGTCTGTCGGGGACTTTGTTCGTATTGGTTAGGAGTTATCGGTTTACGGATCTCTCTATCCAGTTCAATCAATTTCTGATTGATTTGACTTGCAGAGCTACTTTCTGCATCCGTAACAAAACCCAATCTACCTGCTACATCTTCTATAGCATTGTTGTAATTTCCGGCACTATCCCTTTCTGCTTGCTGATAAAATTCCAGCTTATTATTTGGTTCTTCTTTTTTAAATGATGCATCCGGAAGTTCTACATTGATCCCTTTGGGAAGAGATTCAAGTTCTCTATAGCCTTTTCCTCCTCCTGCAGCATAAAACGCTAACGCGAGAAATGGCAGCACTATAAGTGGTAATACTAAAAGGATTTTCCTTTTGTCTCTTTGTTTTGCTTTCATCGTTAAATTGTTAATAGTTATAGATTTTGTAATGCTTTAACCAGTATATGCAGGAAATAAGCTCCGAATAACAGACAGCAGCCTATTAACATGCATAGGCGAAATTTCGGAGTCCAGTTTTTTGTTCGCCGGTTAAGGAAATCGGACATCGCTCGCTGATAATGGATAATTCTCGATGCAATCTTCACAGCTATAGCCTCATCGGTTATATTTGTTGCTTTTCTCTTGAATAGCTTCATACTCATGGAATTTTAGGTTCATCCCGGTTTTCCAAAGTTTCCCAACGCTGGATGAGGAAACCATGCGGATTGTTATCACTTCGGCTGACATTTCGCACATAGCCCTGGGTCAGCAGTTTCCGGGTAACGGATGATGTGGAGCGTATAAGTCTTTGGGTCGCATAGCAACGGAAATAAAAAGGGTACTGGTCTATATCCAACTTTATACTATCTACCGCTATCTCCTGTGAAATATTCGCCGAGATAATGTTGTTGTAAAAGCCTTGTTCCCTGAGGTTATCATAAGCTTTTTTAGCACTTTCATCTGCCAGATTTAATGCTTTGGATATATTTTCCTGTATAACTTTTTCATCCGGATCCAGCGTAAAGAATTCATGATGGAATACCCGGATATGATCCCTAAGCTCCACTTCAACATTATCTTTCCTTTCCGAACTGAACGCTTCTATAGCCTTTCCATTGGCCAGGATATAGATTTTCTCCTGCACCGTTTTGACCATCTCATAACTCTTATAAATGGCAAAGCCAGAGATTAGGATGCAAGCCAGTATCAGCGTGATGCTAAAGGTTTTGATATGCTGAAATGCGGTATCTATGTTTTTAAATTGTGTGAACATGGTTTTAGTTGTTGGTTTGTTAGTTTTTAGTTGCCAAGTCTTACTTGCCGCTTAACTTATCCTGCTGGTGAGTAGAACCATGGCCTTTTTGGCCATCGGGGAAATAGTCATTGTTACTGCTACCGGAAAAACCACGCGTCATGTTACGGTATCCATCTCCCAAAGCGTCCGCGGCCATTCCGGCTCCCAGTGATCCGTACTTCATACCTGTGCTACTGGTACTGCTGACCATCATGTTCACTTTCTGTAAAATGGTATTTCCTCCTCCTGCATGCACTACATAATTGGCCACATTAGGCACAGAGAAATAACCTACAATGCCAATGACCAAAAATATCAGGTACGCAGTATCGGTACTGCTGAAAAAGGTGTCGCCATGCTGTTCAATCTGTGAAAGATCCAGCTTGAGCATATTTTCCTGAATCTTGCCAAGTATACTGCCGAAGATATTAGCGATGGGTAGCCAAAGAAAGATATTAACATAACGGGCTATCCATACGGTCAGCGTGTTCTGAAAGCCATCGAAAACAGCAAAACCAAACACCAACGGCCCAAGAATGGCCAGTACGATCAGGAAGAAAGTTCTGATGGTATTGATACATAAGGAAGCGGATGCGTAGAGAACCTCTAATATCTGGCTTAACCACTGTTTCATGGTGTTTCTGAAATTGTAGGACTGTTTTTCCATCCAGAACTTCACGTCGTTTCCCAATCCTTCCAGCATACTTTCTTCCTCTCCATTAGGATCTTTGGGATGAGTGTACTTATACCAGCGGTTTCTGTCGCCATTGCCGTCTTCTCCTACGTAGATTTGCCAATGTGTACTCCGTTTAATTGCTTCTTCTTTTTGCTTTAACAGCGTAGAAATGGTTCTATTGCTATTTTTAACCATTGTATTTGTTGCTGATACAACGGGTTGCAATATGCCGTTCATTAGCGCAATAACCATAGGAAAAATCAATATAGCGAGTCCCAGAGCGAAAGGGCGCAGCAAGGGATAAAAATCTATCGGCTCTGCGGACGCTATCTGGCGCCAAACCCTATTGGCGATGTAACATAATGCTCCAAATCCTGCTATAGCTCTTGCTACATCTATCAGATTGGCGCACATAGGCAGCATATCTTCATATACTTTTTCCAAAACAGGTTGCATGCCGCCCAACGTATCTGCCAGCCCCTGGGCAAATAAGATATTCGGCAAACACAGCGTTAGGACCACCGCACCCATAATTAACTTTATCTTTTTCATATCGTCTTTAGTTGATATTATATAACTGCTGCGTGTTTTTTACATCTGCTGCTTCTTTTTGCCTTTGCAGATTCAGGATAGTGGCCTCTTTATTAAAACTCCTTAGAAATAGGAGTTTATCCTGGGTGTCGAGAAATATTCTATCTATGGCTTGTAATCTTTCATCATCGCTCATCCTTAATTTAGATGACGTAATGACCATCGTCAATTCATCTATATTGTCCAAACTTTGGTTAAACAGCTGTTCATAGACCTTGCGGAGATAGCGGATTTCTCCTGTGCTGAAGTGAGCGGATGAACTGAAACGTTTCCATGCAGAACTGTATTCAGAAACTATACTTTTCTGATAGCTGATAGTTTCTGCTACCTTCTTATATTTTTTGATCTCGGGATTCACCAGCATCAGGCCGTCAATAAAGGTTTCATGCAGCGAAAAGTTACCTTCTGATATATCCTTGATGGCATTATAACCATCAGAAACTATAACATACCCTTTTTTCATGTCTTCCAGTATATTTTTCAGCTGGCTCAATTTTTCTACATTCAACAACAGCTGCTTTACTTCTACGGATTGAGCTCGTACCTCCTCCAGCCGTGTAATAGTTAGAAGTGCCAAGATGAGCAGGCATGTTTTTATACCTACTGGGAGTTTAATCGCCCGTTTCATATACTTTCTTTAAATGGTTAATAGATTTTTGTTCTTTAGATTTTTGTGCAATCAACACCTTAACCTGATGGGCAAAACTTTGACTGAAAGCAGATTTATCCCTCATCTCCCCATACACCTTATCCAATCGTCTGATGCGTTCGTCATCCGTCATTTCCAGCTTGTTTGAGGTAATGACCAGTAAAAGCTCTTCCATATCTGCCAGACATGCTTTTATCAGTTCTTCTCTGACATCACGGATATAGCGCTGATTACCGGCAGACAGCAAGGGGTGATTTGTAATTACATGGAATCTTTTATTAATGGCGACTTGGAAGGCTATGATTTCTGCTATTTTGGTATGGTTACGGATTAATGGATTGACAGCATTCAATGAAGAAATGAATCCCTGATGCAGATTAAATTCTCCGTTAGTAAAGTCTTTCACAGTCCGTAAACCTGTATCTACGATTTTATAGCCTTTGACCACATAGTCACTATAAACCCGCAGTGCTGCTATTTGCTCTAACAGGTATTTCTCCTGCGTTTTCTTCTGCCTGAATAGCTCGTTCCAGGTCTGGCATTGCCCTTTTTCAGGAACAAGGAATAAAGACACAAAGAACAAGGACAATCCTATATTTTTGAATAGATAAGCCAGTTTTTCAGGTACCTTTATTCTTTGCTCTTTCATCCTTACCATTCTATCAATCGACTCCATAGATTTCCTTTAAGGTGACTACTTCATCCAGACTCTTTGCTCTTTGGATACTTAAGCGGATATTCTCCGCATTAAACTTTTTCAGGTCACTGTAATTTACATCCATTTGATATGCTGTTCCTGCTATGATTTCCAATCTCTTGCCATCGGACATCTGCGTTTTGAAACTGCTTACCACCAGTAGCAGCTGGTCTAAATTTTTCAGGCTTTCATCCATAATACCGGAATAGACTTTTTGCATATATTGCAGCTCATCTGCGGTAAAATGCTTATCCTGTCGGAACAGGTTCCATGCCCATTTGTATTCGTCTACAATCGCTGCCTGCTTTAGGGTCATATCTTTTATCCTTTTGTAATAAGAGATAGCGGATTTAATCTCCCACAATTCCTGATAATATTTTCCGTAAAGCTCCTTTTGCTTTTCTGTCCAATCTGCTATCTCATCGAGCTTGAGCTTAGACAGCTGATTCTCTAGGACTTTCTGAGCGTTCTGTAGCCAAATGGTGCGATTTTGCAACCGCTGAATTTTCAGGTCGACTGCTTTTATTACCTTTTTTACCCCCACCTTTATTACCTCAACAACTGCAATCTGTGCATCTGCTCCTTTGGGAAGCGCAACAAATAGCGTCATGGCACTCAGCGGCAGTATAACCATATACTTTTTCATATGCCTGATTATTTTCATCGTGGATATTATTTGATTTTTGAATATGACCTCTTGCTCAGCTTCAGTTGTGCGCTATCCGGGTAGAAGGTCATTTGTTTCCCTACCTTTGTTTCCTGCAGGGTCTTTGTGGATTCGTCATAAATGGCCTGCCATTGCTCTGTTTCATGTTCCCACTGACCTGGTTTTCCCTCGTTTATCTTTTGGAAACCGGTCTTTCTATAGATGATATAATTATTCTGTTCTATCGGTTCGATAATCAATGTATCATCGGCCAGACTGAATTCTCCCTCTGCATGGTTTACATAGGTACCGGGAATAAAATCCCGGATTTTGTCGGAGGTGCAGGCTGTCATCAACAGTACTGCCAGTGCACCTGAAATGATTGTGTTTTTCATCGTGATTTATTTGTTTTTAGTTCTTCTACCAACACTGCGATACCCTTTTGGATACTTCCGCACCGTTCGGCATATTCCTGTACTTTTATCTTTTCACTTTCTTCGGTGGTGTAGGTATAGTATTCCTGCGGGGATACTTCTGTCCGGTAGACCTTGCTGTGCTGGCCTCCCAGACTGATAAATACTTCCTTGTATTTCCTATTAGGGTCATTTGCCTTGTTCATCGAAAGTATCTGTGCTTTTTCCTTTTCGGTCAGGCCCAATAGTTCCTGGATGCTATCGAATTTGTTCTGGTACTTGGACTGATCCAGCAGTATTTTACAGTCTGAATTATTGATGATCGCCTGTTTTACGATGGGTGAAGAGATAATGTCTTCTACTTCCTGCGTTACCACGATGGCCTCCCCAAAATGCTTCCTGACGGTTTTGAAGACATATTTGATATACTCTGCCATCCCTTCTTTCGCTATTGCTTTCCAGCACTCTTCAATCAGCAGCACTTTTCTTACCCCCTTTAACTTGCGCATCTTAGAGATGAACATTTCCATCAGGATGAGCGTCACGACCGGAAAAAGAATGGGATGGTCCTTGATGTTGTCCAGTTCCATCACAATGAATGGCTGGTTCAACAGGTCCAGATTTTCCGTAGCGTTCAGCAGGTAGTCAAATTCTCCGCCCCGATAGTAAGGGTTCAATACATAAAGGAAATTGTTGACATCAAAATCCTTTTCCTTTACCTTTCCGTCTTCAAGTACCTGCATGTATTCGGACAAAAGGAACTCGTAGAAAGTATTAAAACAGGGAAATATATCCGGCCTTCTCTCCAGGTGTTTGAAGTACAAGGTCAGCGCATTGGATAATGCTACATATTCTGATCTTCGAAAAGTTTCATTATCCTTTTTCCATAATGCCAATAGCAGGGTCTTGATACTTTCCTTCTTTTCGGTATCCAGCATATCTCCCTCTGCCAGGTAGAACGGATTGAATTTGATAGGGTCATTCTCTGAATAGGTAAAATAATAGCCGCCCACCAGCTCACATAATCCTTTATAACTATGCCCTACATCTACCAGTACTACATGTGCTCCCTGCTCATAATAACTTCTCACCATGTGGTTGGTAAAGAAGGACTTTCCGCTGCCGCTGGGTCCCAATATGAATTTGTTCCTGTTGGTAGTAAACCCTTTTTTTATCGGTTCATCGGATATATCTACTTGTACCGGGCGTCCTGATAGCCGGTCGCCCATACGCATACCGAAAGGACTTATGCTACTTTCATAGCTGGTCTCCATATTCAGGAAACAGGTCGCCTGTTCCACGAACGTATCAAAGGTATCGTTCATAGGAAAGTCCGCCTCATTTCCCGGTAGCCCGGCAAACCAAATCTGGGCTGCTCCGTCGGTTTCCTGTTTGGCAGTAGCATCCAGCTGTGCCATAGCTGAGGAGACCAGATTTTTCAGGTCTTTGGTTTTTTCTTCATCATCTGACCATGCCAGTATATTGAAATGGGCTTTTATGGGTAACCTTTGCTGCGCTACCGCTTCGTTCAGGAAATCATTGCAGGCATCCCTGCTGATGGCATTTTCCCTAGAATAAGCGGACAGGGATTGCAGCCTCAGTTTTTTGGCTTCCAGCTGCTTGAGGGTCTGCTGTGCATCTCCGATAAATATATACTGGTTGAAAATATGGTTACAGTCCAATAGCTGGCCCAGGGGACTGGCAAACCCGATACTGAACTTTGTCCTGTCGGTGCTGTACCTGTCAAAGTTGATTCGGCTTCCGCACAGTGCCGGCAGATCTGCTGCATCCGAAAGGGTGTACAGTTCACATTGCCTGTTACCTATCTTTAAGCCGTCTTTGATTTGGATATCCTGTAACAGGGAAGGCTCGCCTTCATTTAATAAAAAGCAATACCGTTCTATGATCCCGGGGCGATTGGCCGTTCCTGCCAGTTCATCATCATTTAACCGTCTCAGACTGATAAAACCGCTGTCTTTCAATATACGCTCAAACTGGCCTGCGCTGTCCATAAAATCACTGAACAGGACAGGGCTGATCGTCTGTGCCGGAACAATGGATTTCCTTAAAATGTTGCTGTAGGCAGAACTGGAAAGCTTTCGGTTTACCGGCTTTTTAGTCAGAAAGATATAGCACTGGTGACCCAAGAAAGGTCTTTCATTAAAGAAACGTTCGCTGGATCTGGACAAAAAACTCTTACTGTATTTTTCAAAATCTGCTTTGTAGCTGCTTTGTATAAACCAATCGGACTTATGCAGAATACTGTCTTGCGGTAAAACTTTAATTGCTTTTACAATTGCGTAATGCAGGCTTTCATAATCCCGGCCTGACAGCGTAAATATTTCCGGTAAACGTACCTGATAGGCAATGGTGATATCACCCTGCATGGAAAGGATACAGTTATGCTCCACTTTATGGATCGGAAGGATGTTACTTGCTTCTATCATGTTTTAAGATTTGCGTAGTGATACCAGTGAGTTGAGACTGCTTTTTTAATCCGGTAAACAAGCTTCGTGAGCGGAATTTAACATGATCGGGCAAGCCCCACTTTGCCATGTATTTCATCAAACCGTGTTCTCCGAAACGATGGCTTAACCGGAATACCGTAAAAAACAGGCTTGCTCCCAATGCGGATATCAATGGAAGCACAATTAACAAACTGACACTACAGATATACAGTACCGCAAAAGCGATCAGCAGCAGCACCAATCCGATGGCCAGATAAGCGATATATTGAGCTTTCAGCCCTTTGAAAAGGATGGGTTTATTAACTCCTTTATTGATTTGATAGATGGTACTCATTGATAATTTATGTTTACAGGCCGAAGAAGGATTTCAATACGGTGGATACGACAACCAGAAATATACAGGAACCGAACCACGCTGCTGCCACCTTATTGGTATCGGGTTCTCCGGCGTTCCACTTATTGTAGACTTTAATCGCTCCGATTACGCCTACAACTGCTCCTATAGCATACATCAGGTCGCAGCCTGTATCGAAATAGCTTTTCACTTTATTGGTGGCCTCCTGAATTCCTGCATTGCCATCCTGACAAATTCCGGTATTGACCGCTGCCAGGACAATAAATAGGGAAAGCGAGAGGTACAGCAAGCTCTGTTTCTGAAATTCCTTTTTGACTATCGAATTGATTGGATTTTTCATGGGTGCTTAATGGGTTTATTGAATTAAAAAATTAAGATGCAGATAGATTAATCCCAGAGATTATCAAGTTCTTCATCGCTTAGCAAAAAGGATGCATGCTTCCTGATATAAGCGTTGATACGCTCGAAATTAGGATTAGCCTTAATCTTTGGATACTTGGCCGTGACCAGTTTCATCAGTGAAAAGAAATCCGATTTGTTGCCGTCCTCTTTTTCCAGGATGCTGAACACGTTTTTCAGCTCATCCAATAAATCAGGTACCTCTCCAAGCTGGCTTTCCTTTTGGTTTTCAGCGAAACTGATCTGATCCAATGTCCCTATGCTCATTCCGTCCGGAAGAGCCGGCTTCCCCATAAGGTTATCTTCGGATTCTTCTGTAAGTGTATCTTCATCCCACCGGTGTGGAAGAGCTTCGCTTACAGGTTTCGAAGTCTTACTACCTTTCAGGAATGCCTTTAGCTCTTTCCTGTAATAAATTAGAATTACGCCTGCGTACCAGACCAGGGTGAGCAGCAGCGTGGCAACGAAAAATTGTTGCCATGTCATTTGTTGTAACATATTGTTTTGCTTTTGTCCCGAAACTCCATTGCTCCGGGATTCAAAAGCAAAGGTTGCCACTCTCCAAACCCTACTTTAGGTAAATCAGGGTACTACCGTAAAATAATTTTTGATTCTTTTTGTCAAATGAGTTTCTAATCCAGCTCCCGGCCTTTCCTGTTTACTCTATCTGGGCTATATCCATCATCGCGTTCCATTTTTTTGAGCAAGCCTTCTTTCATATCATCCAGATAGCGGGTTTGACTCAATCGCTTTCTCCCTCTGATTTCTGCAAAGCGCTTGGCTGGAATACCTATACTTACTTGCAGTTTCTCCTCTAACCAGCGAAATATTTGACCTATTCCTGCCGTTCCATTGTTGAGCTGTCCGGTGCAATACAGACCGTAGCCCAATTCGGCAAGGTTTATGGTATCACCCGTCCAACGCATCTGGTCTGCCGACGGAGAAAATATATCGGTAAATGCAGCTGCCGGATTGGACTTCAGGTAGGTCTGTTTCTCCAACAACCATGATTTAAGCATATCAAAGGCCTTAAACTTAGAGAAAAGGTAGTCGCAACTTGTAGAGAATTGTCGGTCAGGTTCGGGAACGTTTGGTAAAAGAATACTCTGCACTTCTACACCTCTTATAAAATAAAGACTATCCAGATCACCGGCATCTAAGCGGTAATACTGATATTGGAAAGCATATTTCTTAAAGTAGCGGTCTATATAAGTTAGCTCTCCTTCCAGAAACTCTAATTGTTTATCTACTTCGCCAAATGGCAAACCGGTTTCTATGGTGTACATTTCTGTACAATAAATCTGATGGCAGTAAAAAGCGGGCTTCGTGTACTTGAAGAAATGTATTTCATTTTCCTTTTGTTTGAAAGGGTGTAGCTCGACCAGCTTGCGAAGCTTTATTAGTGCGTCCCTCACTTGTTTTAAACTTTGTGAAAGCTTGTCCAGTGGATCTTGTTCCTGTGCTTTTAAACGTTCCAGTCCCAATTCGAGTTCATGCAAAAGTTTTGCACTCGTTTGTTCGATCATAAAATGTAGATTTTAAGGTAAGTCCCGCCCTGCCTGTTAACTGGCTATAATTAAATCACCGGGTGGGGGAAAGGTAGCTGTCTTCCATACTGATCTTATTTGCTTCGGGTACAAAATTGTTCTGCAGAAGCGGAACAGTCAATAAGGAATTTTCCCCTAAGGGTATAATAGGGGAAAATCATTATATAGTTTTTACTTCTGTATGGTGGTGAGGCGGTGTACCATTTCTGTTTTACTGGTGACCTTCATTTTTTCAAAAATTCGCTGGATGTGATTGCCTACTGTTTTCTCTGATATGAAAAGTTCTTCGGCAATATCCTTGTACCTCATTCCGCTTCTGACCAATCTGGCGACTTCAACTTCACGGTTGCTAAGTTGGTACTTTGCACAGTTTTCATCAAAAATCTGTTCAATGCTCTTATGTAGATTTTGAAGATATAGGTATTCTTTCCTAGCATCCCTGACGTTTCTTGTAATGAACAAAATGGTAATTATGGTAAATCCACCATTGGTAAAGATCACTTCCCAAAACTGACCTACGCCAAAATAGGCAAAAGGGGTTAACGTTGCCCAAGGCAGTACGGCACAATAGACAGCTATCATCTCCCAGAAGTTTTCATCATTTGGATTATTCTTGTACTTGTAGCGGATTGCCCGGACGATTGCCGTAAGTACAACAAAGGAATAAAAGAAAGGTACAATGACACCATATTTCACAGCGGAATCTAGGTCACCGACCATACCATAATCAATAACAAAAAATACAAAATATGGCAATAGCAAAAAGCAGAGTACACCATAGATAGCATGAAATCTAATTTTGGTAAGTTCAAATGCTTTGTAAAAATAGTATGGAAAATATGCGCCCATGGCAAAACCACTGCCATACGCTATGATATTTTGGGTAACTATTGAGATAGGTATGTTCGAATCGGGAAAAAGCCCTCCCGTGATGTTATATACAATAAGAAAGAAGAGCAATATCAGATACCATTTCCTTCTTTTATCTTGCGGCCGTTGCAGGTAGTGGATAAACTGATGAAAGAACATCAGGGTTTCCAGCAATAGAAATATAAAGGTGGCCAGGTGCATCTCTGTACCGAGTACCAGCATATGTTACCTCCTTTATTTTTTATTGAACGGTCTCTTTAGAAAAAATAATTTATAGCTCAGGTCCAGTTCATGGTAAACCTCAAAACCGAATTTCCTGTACCAGGGCAGATTTTTAAGGGTGGATGTTTCTAGATAGATAGGCAACTGCATAGTTTCGCTTTCTGCTATTAGCTCCTCCATAAGCTTAGTCCCCAAACCTTGCCCCTGACTTGCTGGATCGACACCGATAAACCAGAGATAGTACATGGGTACATTGTCCTGTATCTCCTTGATTCGGGATTCCCGTTTAAGGGCTTTGCCGATATTGAAAACCCCAACAGAATTGAGGACAAGTTTTACATCTAGCAAAATAGTTTCGAAGCTTGTCTCTTTCTGCTCAGGGAACAGCACCAGAGCACAGGCTTTTTTGTCGTCCATCAGGTAGACTTTTCCAAAGCGATGGCAGATTTCAAAGGAATAGTCCATCAAAAACTCAATCCTTTCTTTTCTTTTTTCGTCCTGTTTGACGATGTAATTTACGCTTTTGTTGGCGTCAAATGACCCTGTTAGAATTTCGATTATTTGTTGTTTGTTTTCGTAGGTAGATTATATCATATTAGTATTTCAATAAGTCTACTGTATTAACTTACTATTATCAAATTTAATACTTAACGAATTATTGAGTGTTTTGTTTTCTTGAATCAGTTTCATTTTATATTAAATACGATATTTATCATCCTCAACAACTTCATAGAATTAAAAAAAGAATCCTAAATTTGTTCAGGTTATTTAGTACAACAACTATTCGAATTAATGATAGCAATAAAGTTTACATTACACATTCTAATCTATGTTGTTATGATTTTATCTTTTTACAATGATACAGTCTTGCAATTTTCATCATTTACACTATCACCTGATATGCTGTTTTTACTTATCATTCCTTGATGTAAAACAAGCCCTATTTCAGCCTTTATCTTCAGATAATTTTCATTAACATCCAATTGTGCATTAGGATTAATTTCTGGCAAAGTTTTTTCATGATGTTTCTCACTTGCTATTTTCATTTTCTCATTCTGTATCTCACTATGAAACATTTTCAATTCAATTTTTTGACCCGGATTATCTGCGACCATACCAACAAATTCGCCTGATGACAGTGCTGATATCTTTGCTGCCGGAATTGCATAATCTAATTGGGTAGATTGAGTAGTTGAAATATCATTACTATTGATACTCCTGCTGGTTCTGTCCTGCATAATCTTTCCAAAGTTTTCGGATAATGTTTTTGCCGTATCTCCTGTTACCTGACCACTTATAATATTTCCTACAATGCCCGTGATTACATCTGCCTGCTCCCTTCCATAATCCTTTCTCAACTGGCTGAAATCCTGAACGGCCAAGGTTGTGGAAACCTTATTACTTCTGGCTGTTGCTATCAGACTGTCTATGTTATTAAAATAGATGGTCGGGAACTCATCAAATATCAGGCTGCTCTTCAACTGATCTTTACGGTTAACCAATTTTATCATTCTGGAAATATACAGCGATAGTACCGCTCCGTAGGTCTGTAGCTTTTGTGGGTTATTACCTACGCAGACAATCTTAGGTTCTTCGGGATTATTGATATCCAAGGTAAAGTCGCTCCCACTGAGTACGTAATACAATTGAGGTGAAGACAATCGGGCCAACCCTATCTTCGCTGAAGCTATCTGCCCTTCCAACTGTGCTTTTGCATTGTTTTGATAGGCTGATATGAAGGGATTGATCAGTACCTTAATTTCTTCTTCCTGTTGGAGGATGGCAAAGAGCTGCTCATAATCTGCCTGCATCAGCTCTATCACATGCGGCAGTGTACAATATTTTCCATCCTCATATTTCTTCAGGTACCAGATAACGGCTGTCAGGAAATTAATGGGCGATTCCACAAAGAAATCCCCCTGCTTCTTTATCCAGTCCCGGTTCAGTCCCAGCATGATAGTCCTGGATGCTTCGGTAGCATCGGTTATATCTGTCATGGCCTTCGGGTCTAATGGATTACAGCGATGCGTACGGCTCAGATCATCAAAGTTAATGACATAGAATTTTGGTTTCACTTTATAGTTGCCCTGATATTTCAGCAGTTTGTTATAGGCTATCTTGGTGAGATCATCATATTTAAAATCATAGATAAACATGGAGAACCCTTTTCTAATATGCTGGTCTATGATATGGCGGATAACAAAGTAAGATTTCCCTGCACCGGGCGTACCGGCAACCAATATTCCCCGAAAGGGATTGATAATATTGATCCAGCTTTTTCGGATTTGTCCTTTTAGCTTATACTTTGCAGGGAGGTTGATAGAATATTCGTTTTCCAGCAACCTTTCCTCCTGAGGGAAGGTTTCATTGTCCTTATTAAATATATCATTTTGCAATCTGTTGCGAATTAGCCTCGTCAGCAAAGTCCCTCCAGAGAGGACAAAAAGGTATCCTGCCATAGTTATCACCATATAGCCGATAGCTACTGGGCTCTTCAGATAAAAAAACAGGTGGGCTGCGAAGTATAAAAACAGTCCGGTAATCAGGTAAGTAATGATAGTTGTCAGTTTTATTTGCTCATCCTTTTTCCCCTTTGCCCCTATCAAAGAAATAACAAGGAATAGCAATGCTGCAAGCTTGGGTCTAAAGATATTATTGAACAGTCCCGTTTTCACGATATTTGAAACTATACGATCGGTAATCTCTGCTGTCCAGCCCCAATCATGGAAAGCCTGGTAGCAGCTCAGGTAAAAATGGATGCTTAGTATAACGATGCTAATCAATCTTGTAAAATCTATGGTCTTTCTCAATCCCTGGATGTCTTCTCCTGTATTCATGGTATTTAATTTTGATGTGTTTATAATGTAAGTTCCTGACCCTGTTCATATCCTTTTGCTTTCCTCTTTTTCTTTTTTCTGAGAAGATGGGGAGAAAGATCTGCCTGACCTTTGGCTAGTAGTGTATCAAGTAGATTATCCGGTTCTGCCTGCTTTTCGGAATCCTGCCCATGTATTTGATTGATCTGGTTTCTCTGTTGCAGATTAATCTGCATTGCTGCTTTTAGCGGGATGTCTTTATTGGAAAGCTGCTCCATCATAGATTCAGCACTGAAATCCTTGCCTAAATCGCTACCGTTGAAGACCGCCTTGTTCTTATGATCGACGAAGGTTACCCCATAAACCAGTCCTTGTTTGTTCTGACGGAACAGGATATTTATCTGCTGTCTTTGCAGCTCCTGGATAAAGGTTTCTTTGGTGATGCTGTTGTAACTTTTAAGAACGTTTATAATCCGTTCTTTGAGCTTGTCTTTGTAAGGCTGGCGTTTTAGTTTGTTCTTTTTAAATTTCTTTTCAACCCTGTCCAGTGTTGGTCTTCCATTTAGCAGACTTGCTTTAAAGGGAATACCTACTCTTTTACCTTGGTTATCCTGTATAGAATAGACTAAACCTCTTTTTTCAAACATGGAGCTGTTTTCTTTGCCCCGGTCTGCAAGGATGTTAAACTGTTGCAGTATAGCTTTGTACTCAGCAAATGATGTAAAACTATATAACCGGAAAACAGACGAAACAGTACCATTAATCGCTTTTTTTGTAGGAGTTATTCCATATATTACTTTTTTAGTATCAACTGCGTCAATCAACAATACCTCACTCTTATTCCGTCCTTCCGCTTTTATAAGTTTAAATTCTTTCTCAATCTCCTTCTTGGCGATTTCAGACAGCGTTTTTCCGATATTATGGATATCAATGCGCTTACCGTCCGCTTTGATATTTGTAGTAACGATATGCAGGTGCGGATGGCTGACATCATGGTGCTGATAGACGAGATAGGGTTGCTCACCGAATCCGATCCGGCTCATATATTCAGTAGCAATTCGCTGACTTGCTTCTATATTTAATTTGTCCTCTCTATCAAAATTTAACATGATATGCAGCGCATTGGTCTTAACCCTTGGATTAAGTGAAGTCAGATGTTCAAAGCGCTTTACCTTTGCCCGAATATCCAGTCTATCCAATTCGGTACCAAAACGACTTGCCATGATTAGCTTAGCCTGACCATCAGCTACCTTTGCTTCATTGTAGTTTAATAGCCCCCTGATACTTTTTCCGCTTATTATTTTTGCAACCATTTTTCTGTTAGTATAGTAATTATTGACAAGAGCCTGTCTACTTTAGCATCTACCTTTTTGTAGAGATCAGCAACTTTCATTACGTAAAATGCCCGGTGCATTTCTGCTGATTTCTCCTGGTTAAAACTGCGGGTAATCTGGTTAATATTAATTCCAATCGATTTTAGCTCTTTCCGGATACTGGTGAATTCTTCCATTGGTTCGTTCATGGATATATCCTTATAAAAGCACTTTATCTTTTGGTTAGACAATATTTTCCTGGCTACTTCTGCTATGGACTGGCAATCGCTTTCCCTTTGAATTTTGTCCAGCTTTTCATAAAGGGGTTTAGACACCCTAATGATTAAGTTATGTCTTAATACCGCTTCTTGATCTTCTTGCTTTTTCCTTGGCATAACAGCTCTATTTTATAAAGTTTCAGGCTTTACGAGTTCCGAGTAAAGCCCGGCCTCAAGGACGGCAAGATTCTTTTTGCGCATGCAAAAATACATCTTGCCGAACACTCGGGTGTTCATAACGGAGCTCCTCAGACAGTGCTCCTGAATGTCGATTTTGTGGTTAATGATTGGAATTACTATTGATTTCTTAGGGGTTTGCTCTTTAACTGATTCGGAGGAATAAATGAACACAAGAGTTTGCGTATTCTGGTTCTTAAGGGTTGTTTAGGTCTTAAGTTAGATAGATTAGTTTTTTGTTCTAAGGAACGATCTAAGTTGGACACCTTTCTTATTAGATTTTTCATGGCTATTCATTTTTGTTGAGTAAAGATGAATAACTTGTTTGTGGAAGTTTAGGGAATGTTGAGTAGTACTTAAATATATTATAAGTAAGCATACTTTAATAAAACAAATCACAAATATAAATTTAGAGTAAGATTGTCATTTTACTTACATTAGCTTTTAAATTATTTAGACAATATTGATTTATTATTTCACTATAAAAGATGAATAAAAGTATTTCTAGACCTATATTAGGAAAACACACGGAAGCGGGTGTATATATTATAGAGAGCCTTGATTTTGAAGATGAAAATACACCAAAAGAAGGCAAAATGATATCAGACATACTAGAGTTGTCAGGTATAGAAAATACTTACCAATATGTAAGGACTAAAGCTGAACTAATTTATTTTATAGATGATTTTGCGCATTCTAATCTTAGATTTTTACATTTATCTTGTCACGGAGATAACAATTCTATAACTACCACACTTGATAACATTTCTCATATAGAACTATCTAAAATTTTATATGGCAAATTAAAGTTTCGCAGATTATTTTTATCAGCTTGTTCTACCGTAAATGATTCTCTAGCTAAATATCTTTTCAAAAATAGCGGCTGTAATTCTATCGTAGGGCCGAATGAAGATGTACATATGGATGAAATAGCCATTTTTTGGGCATCTTTCTATCACTTAATGTTTAAAAACAATCCGTCAGCGATGAAGAAGAAAGATTTGGTAGCTACCCTTGATAGCTTGGTTAAACTTTACAATGTACCTATTTGCTATTATAAAAAATCTACTCGTTCACCTTACTACAATGAAGAAAAAATCGAACAAAGTACACCCAAACCAAAATTTGAAGACTTCACTTAACCGGTTAAATCCAAGGAGTCTAACCAATCATTCATACGCCCCATATTAACCTATCTTTGGGATTAGGAGATTGTATAATCCAATTTTATATTTTTATAGACATCACCTCCAACGCTATCGTAATATTGTTGAGCCAAGTTTAAATATCGATTATCGCGTGAAACTTTATAGTATATTGATGATTTTACCCTCCATAGCAGAAGTATCTTCCACATTTTTCTCAAAAATGGTGTTTTTGTTGTGAACAAAAATTTTACTATTTCTAACAACAATACAACACTTATCAATATCCGTATATCCTTAAAATATTGTTTGAATATTAAGCCTCCAGAAGCAATCAGAAGAATTATAAAAATATCAAGACATCTAATAACCATCTGGGTAGATTTCACTACATATCTTATACTTTTCTCTGCTCTTGACGTAATATCATCATAGGCTTCTAACTTATCGCTGTTCTTTTCACGCCATGTATCAAAAAAAGTTTCCGAGAATTGATTAAAATTGAGGATTTCTTCATTCTCATTTATACTTAACTTGTTGGAAAATTTGTACCGTTGATTCGCATAAGTTTTCAATACTTCACTAAGATATTCAGGATTTTGTGTTTTCATTCTAACTTGCGAAATATAATTTAAAATATCCTTTCCATTATATTTGAATTCAGATGTTCTCCTCTTCAAAAATTTAAGAAATAACTCATAATCGATATCCTGATTGACTTCACTAAATGAATGATGTATCAAAAAAAGTTGAGAAGGCATTATTGTTTCGGGAACTTTGACTTCTGAAATTTCATTTAAAATATTATTAAGACTTTTATCAGTTGATAAATAAAAAGATTTTACATCTGAGTAATTATAATTATTGGCTCCTCT